>UMEL01034197.1_pt1 | contig 13264 bp, 14 predicted proteins | sample 1964741 | NCBI WGS metagenome assembly UMEL01 (sample SAMEA4836019, study PRJEB28245) | human gut metagenome | biome: gut microbiome; material: fecal sample | place: Denmark | collected 2008
ATGAGTGATAAAGGTTCTAAAGGTGAAAGAGAGGATATATCCACACAAGTTATAGAAAGAATTATGATTGAAAATGGATATGAAGTAAGTGAAAAAGTTTTAATTCCTGATGAATTTCAATTAATAAAGGATACACTTATAAATCTATGTGATAATAATTTAGTTGATTTAATTCTTACTACTGGTGGAACAGGATTTTCAAAAAGAGATGTAACTCCAGAAGCTACAGAGGAGGTTATTGAAAAAAGAGTTCCAGGTATTCCTGAAGCTATGAGAGCTTACTCTTTAACTATTACAAAGAGAGCTATGCTTTCTAGAGCCACTGCTGGTATCAGAAAAAATACCCTTATTATAAATATGCCGGGAAGTCCGAAGGCTGTTGAAGAGTCTCTTAACTACATAGTTTCAGAGTTAAAACATGGACTAGAAATAATGGTTGGCTCAGCTAGTGATTGTGCTAGAAAATAATCTTAAAAAATAAAGAGCAAGTGGTTTAGCTTGCTCTTTTATTTACTCTTTAATTACTATTTTTTAATCTCTCAAAGCTAATGGCATAAGAATATAGATATAGTCATCATTTCCTATCTCTTTTACCTCAAACATAGATGAGGCATTATTTCCACTAATAATTACATTGTCTGATATATTATCAATATACTCAGATAAAAATTTACAGTTCAGAGAAGCCTTAAAGTCATCTCCTTCTTTTAGCATATTTACTTTTTGATTTATCTTTGCTCTACCAGAGAAGGCATTGATAACCATCATCTTTCCTGTAAAGTTAAATATTGCTCCAAACTTAGCATCTAAACTTGTCTTTGCTACAGTGATTACTCTTTTTATAGCACTTCTTAATTCATCTCTATTAAATTCCATCTTCTTTTCAAAAGCTGAAATTCTAAGAATTGTTTTGAAATCTGGATATTGAAGCCCTATTGTCTTACTTGAAAAATAAGAGTTTTCCCATGTTATAACCAAAGTATCTCCACTATAACCTATATTGATATCTTTATTATAATCTTTTAATAGTTTGCAAAGAGTATTTATAGTCTCCATAGGAATCGATATCTCTTTTTCTTCATTACACTGAACTCTCTCTCTTAAGAAAAGAAGTCTGTACGAGTCTGTAGAAACAAGGTTTAATTCTTCTTTTTTAAATACAGCCCTTACACAATTAATCTGAATGTTATCCGCACCTTGAGAAGCTGCAAATTTAGCCTTATCTAAAAGAGAGACAAAACGTGCTCCATCTATTGTTAAAAGGTTTTGTGCTTCTAATTCTGGGATAACAGGATATGCTCCTCCCTCTAATGTAGAAAACTCAGCCTGATGAACAGCTATAAATCCATTTTCACTAGAAAACTCTATTCTCTCCTCTTCTAATAGCTTAATATATTCAAGAAGTAGGAAAGGTTTTAAAATAACCTCTCCCTCTTTTTCTACCTCTGTCTCTATCTTTCTTATATGCTCTATCTCTAAGTTTGTTCCAGTAAAGATAACTTGATTCTCTTTAGCTGTAATCTTTAATCCTGAAACTATTGGCTTAATAGGGTTCTCTTTCAAAATGTTTGTATATTCTGAAAGAACTGAAATCAACTCTTCTCTTTTTATGGAAAATTTCATTTTAACCTCCAAATTTAGTCGGCAATTAGTATTTCTTGCCAATATTTATTTTGTAAATCAAGAGTCTTGTTTATATCTCTTAAAACTTGTACATTTTTTAAATCTGAAATTTCAAATAGAGGCTCAACTGTCATTAAATCTCTAGCTTTTACATTTACAGATGGTGTTTCAAGAGCATCAGCCATCTTAGCAGCTACTTCTGGTCTCAATGTATACTCTAAAAACTTGTAAGCATTCTCCTTATGAGGAGCTGATGATAAAATAGTAAATGAATCAACATAAGCTGTTCCACCCTTCTCTGGTATTATCATCTCCACATTTTTTCTCTCATTTTCATCTAACTCTTTAAAGATATTATCTGGATAACCTTGTACTACCCAGAAATCTCCACTTGCAAATCCTTTTCCAAATGACTCAGCATCAAATTTAGCTATATTTTTTTTCCATTTTTTAACCAATCCCGCTGCTTGAGCTATTGCTTTTTCATCATCAGTAGTTTGTGGATATCCTAACATACCTAAAGCTGATGTCATTACCTCTCTCATATCATCAAGAAGGGTCATTCTACCTTTTAAATCTGTTCTTTCATAGATAGAGTAATCTCTTGGAAACTCTGGAACATATTTTGTATTTACAGCAATAATAGTTGCTCCTATTAAGTATGGAACCTCATAGTCATTTTGAGGGTCAAAATGATGAAGCTTCTCTAATACTAATGGGTCTAAGTTATTGTAACTTGGTAATTTACTCTTATCTAATTTATCAATCATTCCCTCTTTCATCATTATCTCTACATAGTCAGCTGACGGCATAACTATATCGTACCCATCTCCACCAGCTTTTAATTTTGTAAACATCTCTTCATTAGAGGAATAAATATCTTCTATTACTTTTATACCTGTTTCCTTTTCAAAATCTTCATAAATACTTTGAGGTATAGTATCAGCCCAACCATATACATATAATACGTCTTTACTTTCTTCTTTCCCTCCGCACCCTACTAATGCCATAGCTAAAGCAAGTGTACTTAATATTTTTTTCATTTATCAACCTCCTAAAACTTTATCAATATATATTATTCTAATATGAAATCTAGATTAAGTCAATTACTTCTTAATTCTTCTATATACCCTTCTATTTCTTCCAATATTCTCATTAAATCTTCTCTAAAATCTCCATTTTTTCCAATTGTTTTCATACTTATTTTTTCTAAATATATTAGAGATTTAAAAGCCGTGAATATATCCTTTTCAAAAACTACTCCATAACTACTTACTAATCTAAACATCTCCATTAATTTTCTAACTAATGTATTATTTGTTGGATAGCTTAAATTAAAAATTTGCTCCATATCTCTTACTACATACTCTAACTGTTCTTGAGATATTTTCTCCTTGGAAATATCATTAAATATCTCAGTAACCTTTCTAAAATCTTTTTTTAATGCATACTTTAGAAGTTTAAACAATCCTTCTTTTGTCTGAGTTGTTAAAATAGAGATGGTATTACAATCTAAAAAATGTATATTTCCTTCATCACTTAAAATAAGGTTTCCAGAGTGTAAATTATTATGAAAAACTCCAACTTTCAATATAAAAAATAACTGTGTTCTAATTAAATCTAGAACATCTTTATAACTCAATCTATTATATTGTAGTAATTCATAAAAATAACTTCCATACACAAACTCTGTTACTACTTTATCATCAGATGATAGATAAGCATATATTTTCGGAAATTTAATTCTTTTTAAAAACTTTATCTCTTTGTACTTATCAAGATACTCTATTAAATTTTTAGTATATCTTATCTCATTTCCTAAAACAAATTTCCTGTCAATACGTTCCTTTAAGTCTGTTAAAATTTCCTCTATTTTATATTCTTTATTTATCCAAGGTCTTAAATATTTTTGATATTTTAAAGTTTTTTCTATTTTATTTAATTTTTTAAAACAGTTATTTTTGGAAACTGGATTAACCGCCTTTATCGATATCTCAACTCCACTTTTTAGACACCCTTTAAAAAAACAGTTAATATCTGAGTATGCGTAGGGATAATTATCATAATACTCCAACAAAGAGAAAAGCGGATCATCTTTCTTTACTAAATTTAGTAGGTGTTTTTCTTCCTTTTCTAAATGTGTTGTTTGAAATTCTGAAAGAAATAGACACTGTTCTATATTTAATAGATCAAATCTTGTTGAATACTCTTCAGCTATATAAATTCCTACTCTTCCTAAATCTGTTACACAGGATAATTTTTCAGCTCTTCCACTCTTTAGTGCTTTCATAAACTTTATAAATTTAAACGATAACATTTTTATCTCCTCTACTATGATTTTATCATTAAAATTATAATACATATTTTATATTCTGTAAATAACAAGGTTTTTATGCTATAATAAAAAGTAGCAAAACTTCAGGAGGATATTGTGGAATTTATAAATAGTTTAGATAATAGTACAATTAAAAGAATAAAAAAATTGAAACAGAGAAAGTATAGAGAGGAGGAGAAAAAGTTTTTAGCTGAAGGAAGAAAGTTTTTAGATTTTGATTACCAACCAGAGTTAATCATATTAAAAGAGAATTTTGAAGAGATAGAAAATATCAATCAAAAGTTAGAAAAGTTTAATTGTAGAAAATTGGTGGTTAATGATAAAATTTTTAAAGAATTAACTTCCCAAGAAAACTCCCAAGGAGTTATCTTAGTATATCCTTACTGTACCAGTGATATTAACTCTCTACAAAAAAATATTGTAATTTTAGATAAGGTACAAGACCCTGGAAATCTAGGTACAATTATCCGTGTAGCTGATGCTGCTGGGTTTAAAGATATTCTATTAACTAAGGGAAGTGTTGATTGCTACAATGAAAAATGTGTAAGAAGTAGTATGGGTTCTATATTCAATATGAATATAATATATATGGAAGAAGTTGCACTTTTAAAATATTTAAAGGAAAATAACTATAAATTACAGATAACAGCCCTTGAGAAAAACTCAATAGAATATACTCAAATGACTCTTGCTGATAAAAATGCTATAGTTTTTGGAAGTGAAGGGAACGGAGTGAGTAAAGAGTTTTTAAACTCTGCTGATGAGTGCGTTATCATTCCTATATATGGAAGTGCTGAATCACTAAATGTAGCTATGGCTTCTGGTATTATTCTTTACAAGGTTAAAGAACTTGAAACTTTAAAGTAATTTTTTGCTAAAAGGATTTGTGATGGATAAATTTGAAGAGTTAGAAAAAAAAGAGATTTTTAAGAATGAACATATTAAAATTTTTAGTAGAAAACTAAAACTTCCAAATGATAAAGTTGTTGATTGGACTTTTACTGGGAAAAGAGATGCTGTTGGGGTAGTTGCTGTTTTTGAAGATGATACTATTTTATTAGTAAAGCAATATAGACCAGCTGTAAATATGGTAACTCTTGAGATTCCAGCTGGACTTTTAGAAGAAAATGAATGTCCTATAAGTGCAGCTATTAGAGAATTGGAAGAGGAAACTGGATATAGAGCTAATAAGATAGAGAAAATATGTGAATATTTTATGAGTCCCGGGATATCTGATGGAAAATTTTACCTTTATTATGCTGAAGATTTGATTAAAACTCAACAAAATTTAGATGAAGATGAGTTTGTAATTGTAGAGAGAGAAAGTTTAAAAAATCTATCTTTTAGCTCCTTATCTGATGGAAAGAGTATAATAGGGGTGGAGTTTGCTAAAAGAAAAAGAGGGATACTATGAAAGTAGTAAAATTTCTCTCTCTTTCACTAATTCTTTTTCTTTTTACCAGTTGCTCCTTTGTTGGAGTAGATAAAAATGAAAAAATATCTAAATATTTTACTATGGGGGAAGCTATTCATAGCAGTGTTGCTATAAAAAGAGGAATAAAAAATACTCCAAGCTGGAGTGAACAAGCTAACATTAGATATACAGCTAAAAGACTTGATGAAGTTAGAAAGATACTTGGACGTCCTATTGTAGTAAGTAGTTGGTTTAGAAGTGAAAAGCTCAATAGAGCTATTGGAGGCTCATCAACTTCTGGACATAGAAAGGGAATGTCTGTTGATATTATGTTAAAAAAGGGTAGTGCTGGAAAAAAAGAGTATGAAAAAGTTAAAACAAAATTAAAGAGTTATGACCAAATAATCTACTATCCAAAGCGTGGACATCTACACATAGGTTTTAAGCAATATAAATTTCAAGAAAGAAAACAAGTTATGATTAAATATAATTAATTAGGTGATAATTATGTCTGAAAAAATAAAAAATATTTTAAGTCAAGAGAATTTTTCAAAGGAAGATCTACTTGAACTAATGAAGATAGATAACTCCGAAGATTTAGACTTACTATTTAAAAAAGCTTATGAGATAAAAGCTAAATATGTTGGGAGAAAGGTTTACTATCGTGGACTTATTGAGATAAGTAATAAATGTATAAAAAATTGTAAATATTGTGGAATAAGAAGAGATAACCATAATGTAGAGAGATTTTCTATGTCTAAAGCTGAGATAATGGAAGCTGTAAAGTGGATATATGATAATAACTATGCCTCTATAGCTCTACAATCTGGTGAAAGACAAGACGAGGAGTTTGTCTCTTTTATCGAAGACTTAATCAGAGAGATTAAAACTTTTTCCAATGGAAAACTAGGAATTACTCTATCACTTGGGGAGCAGAGTAAAGAGACATATAGAAGATGGTTTGAAGCTGGAGCTCATAGATATCTTCTTAGAATAGAATCAACAAATATAGATATATATAACCATCTGCACCCTATGGATAACAAACATACCTTTGAAGTGAGAAAAAAATGCCTTGAGGATCTAAGAGAGATTGGTTACCAAGTTGGAACTGGGGTAATGATTGGACTTCCTAATCAAACTGAAGAGGACCTTGTAAATGATATCCTATTCTACAGAGATATGAATATAGATATGATAGGTATGGGTCCATATATTCTTCATAAGGATACTCCACTTGGTAAGGAGTGGGAAAATAGTGTAGTTAGTGTTGAAAAAAGAGTTGAGTTAGGATTAAAAATGATAGCTATTACTAGAATTTTCCTAAAGGATGTGAATATTGCTGCTACTACAGCTCTTCAAGGACTTGACCCTCAAGGAAGAGAGAAGGGGCTTCTTGCTGGAGCCAATATCCTTATGCCTACAGCAACAGCTCTTGAACATAAGGGAAAATACCTTCTTTATGATAATAAACCGGGAATAAACGATAGTGTTGAGAAAGCTAAAGAGATTATGGATAGTAATGTAAAAGCTATTGGTGATGAGATTGTTTATGGAGAGTGGGGAGATTCTCTGCACTTTAAAAATAAGCAAAAATAACTTTTATTAATAAAACTTAAAAAGAGGGCAATCAGCCCTCTTTTACTCTCTTCTTATGCTCTTTTTAATATCTCTATAACATGTGATAGTCCATCAAAGAATATTCTAAATCCGATAGACATAATAAATATCTGCATCACTTTTGATAATATATATAATACTAATTTTCCAAATATTCTCTCTAAATAGTTTCCTATCATAAGTACTAAATAGATAATTATAAAAGCTACAATTATTGAAAAACTATTATTCATAAGTCCATGCTCTGCACGTCCAATCAGAGCTGTTGTTAAACTTCCTGGTCCAACTAGCATAGGGAAAGCCATTGGAATTACAGCTTGTTTTATCTGGTCTTCTGGTGTTAATTGCTTTTCTGATGCTCTTTTCTTTTGCGGAGAAAATATTAGATTTTTAATCGCCATTAGAATTAGAATTAATCCACCTGCCATTTTTAACTCATTCATATCTATTTTATAGAAGTTTATCATTAAAAACTCTCCAAATAAACTGAATATCCAAGTTATGAAAAAACCTGTAATTGCAATAGTTTTAAAAAGTTTATTTCTTACATCCTTTTCCATTCCCTCTGTCATTCCTATAAAAAGTGGAACATTTCCAAAGGGGTTTAAAACAGCTATCAATGTTAAAGCATTTATAAATATAGTACCAATACTCATTTTTCATTAGATAAATATATGAAATATCTATCTACTTTCCTCCTTTATCTTATATAGATTTTAAATTTTTTTCCTAGATATTATATTATTTTTATATAGAAATGTCAATTTTTTTATATCCTTTATCTTGATTACTTATTTATTTTAAATAAATTAAATTATAGCATAAAAACTATAGAGCTATTACAAGCAACCTTTTAATACTCTATATGAAAACAACCCCAAGAGGATTTTTATCTCTCTTGAGGTTGCTTTACTAATTACTATATGTTGCTGTAAAAGTTATTCTATGTCCACTTAAATCATCTATTCTACTTTTACCTGTATCCCATTCATATTTATAATAATACCTCTCATCTACACCATCAGCAGTTAAAGTTGTAACTTGGTTTTCTAAAGAAACAGTTATTCCTAAATCTTCACTACTTAATGTGTAGCTCATCGTTATCCCTTCACTTCCAGTAACAGTCATTATATGCCCTCTTACTGTAGATATAGCTCCCTTTACAACAGTACCAAAGTCTATTGTTGACATATTACTCGACATCTCTATAGGATTTTTTGCCTCATATAGTACTGTTCCACGAAAAGATATTTTTTCAGTTTCTTCCTCTTCAGTAAAAGTTGAAATAGAAAAAATCATCATAAATAGTAATACTATCTTTTTCATACTTCCCCCTATCTATATATTGCCGTCATCTTTATTAACCTTAATCTCTCTTCACCTTGAGCACTTTCAGTAACTAAATTACTTTGAGTTTTTAATTTTCCAAGAGCTTTATGAGAAAGAGATGAACTTGATATTTTTAATTTAAAACTTTCAAAAATTGTTTTATCCGTAACCTTTTCTATATTTAAATTTACAAGCTCATTATCATCATAAGTTAAGTCTACCTCCGGATGATTAAATACCAATACCATCTTATGAACTGGCTCAACTCCTATATCATCTTTTTCCAATTCAATCTTTAACTCCTCTTCCTCTTTTGTAGTAGTTAAACCCCTTAAATCTACAACTTGTCCAGAAATTTTTATCTCTGCCTTAGACATTAGCCTGTTTCCGTCTGTATTTTGATAAACACTTTGAGTGGGTAAAGTAGTGTCATATTTCTTGGATATATTCTTACCCAATCACCTAGATATTCACTATCAGTCATATCTCCATCTTTTCCAGTATATATTTTTACCTTTATTGGACTATCCGAGTTGTTTATTAAGATTACCTCTTCAGTAGTTGGTCTATCAAGTGATATATCAAATACCCCCGGAGCTACTGATGTCCTAAAAAAAGCTAAAGATGTTACACTCATTATTAAAAAGCAAAGTATAAATATTATTCTTTTCATAATTTAAATCTCTTTCCTCCTATATTTCCTATTCATAAGTTGCCGTAAAAACTATTGTGTCCTCTAATATACTTCCGTGTGCCATACTATCAAGCGTTTTTGTGTTATAAGAGATTTTAAAATTCTTCTCTCCATTTCCACTAGTTACCTTTTCTATCTTGTAGTACTCTTTTGTGTTTCCACTATATTCAATATCCTTTAGAACTATATTCTCCTTTGAATACTCATCTTTTAACTCGAAAGATATTAACTTATCTCCCTTTACTCCTCCACCTTTGATATAGTTTTCAAGGGTAATCTCTTTCGATTCAACTCCATCTATTTTTACTACCAATTCCGCATTAGCTACAACTTTTCCAGTTATCTTTATTTCTGCAGTAGCTGAGTTATCAGCTAATAAGAAGTGTTTTAAAGAAAAACCTACTATTGTGGCTAATAATAGCATTTTTACTTTTTTCATCTCATCATCTCTCCTATAAAAAACCAAAATATTATATATGTAAACTTTTTTAGAGAAAGTTTTTAAAAAAAACTCATGGTTATTATGTCAGTTTTTTAAATTATGTCAAGAATTTTTTCTTTCAAACTTTTTAAATTTGTTATTTATATATTACCAAATTCTTTATTTTTCAATAGGTTATAGCCACTATTAAAATTGATAAAAATAGTGTATAATATATAATTGAAAGAAGAAAAAAATGTGAAATTGAGGTGAAAATTATATGTTGGATAAGATAGTTATTAAAGGTGCTCGAGAGCACAATTTGAAAAATATAGATATTGAAATTCCAAAAAATAAGTTTGTAGTCATCACTGGTGTAAGTGGAAGCGGAAAATCCTCTCTAGCCTTTGACACCATATATTCTGAGGGGCAAAGAAGATATGTAGAGAGTTTATCAGCCTATGCAAGACAGTTCATAGGACAGATGACTAAGCCAGATGTAGACAGTATAGAGGGGCTTGCCCCTGCTATCTCTATAGAGCAAAAAACAACTAACAGAAACCCTCGTTCTACAGTGGGAACTATAACTGAGGTATATGACTATATGAGACTTCTATTTGCTCATATTGGTACTGCTCACTGCCCAGTTTGTAATAGACCTGTGGAGAAACAGAGTATTGAGGAGATAGTTGAAGGAGCCCTAGACAGATTTCAGGAAGGGAACAAAATGATAGTTCTTGCTCCAGTAATTAAGGATAAAAAGGGAACTCATAAAAATCTTTTTCTAAACCTCTTAAAGAAAGGATTTGTGAGGGCTAGAGTAAACGGAGAGATTCTTTATTTAGAAGATGAGATAACACTAGATAAGAATAAAAAGCATAATATTGAAGTTGTAATTGATAGGCTTGTATTAAAAAAAGAGGATAAAGAGTTTCAAAGTAGACTTACACAGGGAGTAGAGAGTGCTTCTGAACTTTCTAATGGAAAAATTATACTAAATGTAAACGGAGAGGATTTTAGTTATAGTGAGAACTATGCCTGTCCAGAGCATGAAGAGGTAAGTATCCCCGATTTAACTCCTCGTCTATTCTCTTTCAATGCTCCATTCGGTGCTTGTCCAGAGTGTAAGGGTATAGGAAAAAAACTCGAGGTAGATGAGAATAAACTGATAGAGGATGAGGAACTATCTATATTAGATGGTGGAATGTATATCCCCGGAGCATCTAGTAGAAAAGGTTATAGTTGGGAGATTTTTAAAGCTATGGCTAAAGCCTTCAACATTGATATATCTAAGCCTATAAAAGAGATGAGTAAAAGAGATTTAGATATAGTTTTTCATGGGGCTAACGAGAAATTTAGATTCGACTATGAGGGAGATGACTTCCAATTCCACGGATACAAGGAGTATGAGGGAGCAGTAAAAAATCTAGAGAGAAGATACTATGAAACTTTCTCTGATGCTATGAAGGAAGAGATTGAGAATAAGTATATGATTGAGAGAGTTTGTAAGGTATGTAATGGTAAGAGATTAAAACCTGAAGTACTGGCTGTAACTGTTGGAGACAAAAATATTATGGAGCTATGTGACATGAGTATAAAGGACACCTTAAGTTTTTTCAATCAGATAACTCTCACACCTAAACAGGAAAAAATTGCCAAAGAGATACTTAAGGAGATAAGAGAGAGATTATCCTTTATGATAAATGTAGGTCTTGATTATCTAAGTCTTGGTAGGGAAACTAAGACTCTTTCTGGTGGAGAGTCACAAAGGATAAGACTTGCTACTCAGATTGGTTCAGGGTTAACTGGAGTACTCTATGTACTAGATGAACCAAGTATAGGGTTACATCAAAAGGATAATGATAAGTTACTAGCTACCCTTGGAAGACTAAAGGACTTAGGAAATACTCTTATAGTTGTAGAACATGACGAGGATACTATGCTACAAGCTGATGAGATAATCGATATTGGACCTAGAGCTGGAGCTTATGGTGGAGAGATAGTGGCTCATGGAACACCAAAAGAGGTAATGGAAAATTCTCAATCACTGACTGGAAAATATTTGAAAGGGGAGTTAAAGATAGAGGTACCTAGTTCTAGACGTAGTTGGAATAAATCTTTAAAAATCATTGGAGCAAAGGGAAATAACTTAAAAAATATAGATGTTGAGATTCCTTTAGGTGTAATGACTGTAGTTACTGGAGTGAGTGGAAGTGGAAAATCTACTCTTATCAATCATACTCTTTTCCCAGCACTATTTAATAAATTGAACAAAGGAAAACTTTATCCATTGGAGTACAAAGCACTTGAGGGAACTGAGTATCTAGAGAAAGTTATCAATATTGACCAAAGCCCTATCGGTAGAACACCTCGTTCTAATCCAGCTACATATACAAAGATATTTGATGATATCAGAACTCTTTTTGCTGAAACTAAAGACGCTAAGGCTCATGGATTTACAAAAGGTAGATTCTCATTCAATGTAAAAGGTGGAAGATGTGAAGCTTGCCAAGGAGCTGGAATTATCAAAATAGAGATGAATTTCCTTCCAGATGTATATGTTGAGTGTGAGGTATGTAAGGGTAAAAGATACAATAAAGAAACATTAGATGTTTTCTACAAGGGAAAAAATATATCTGAGGTCTTAAATATGAGTGTGGCTGAAGCCTATGAGTTCTTCCAAAATATCCCTTCCCTTGAGAGAAAATTAAAAGTATTGATAGATGTAGGACTTGACTACATAAAGCTTGGACAACCTGCCACTACACTGTCTGGAGGAGAGGCTCAAAGGATAAAATTAGCCACTGAATTGTCTAAGATGACTAAGGGAAAAACTATCTATATACTTGATGAGCCAACTACTGGACTACACTTTGAGGATATTAGAAAACTATTGGAAGTTCTCAATAGACTTGTAGAGAAGGGAAATAGTGTTGTAATTATTGAGCATAATCTAGATGTTATTAAAACAGCTGACTATATAATAGATATTGGACCTGATGGTGGAGATAGAGGGGGAACTGTTGTTGCCTGTGGAACTCCAGAGGATATTACCAAGGTAGAGGAAAGCTACACAGGAAAATATATCAAAAGAATGTTAGAGAGTGCTAATGTTGAGAGTAAAATTATACCTGTACCTAAAAAAAGAGGTAGAAAGAAGAAAGAGCTTTTAGAGGTAGCTGAAGAGGAAGTTAACCTAAAAAAATAATTTTCTAAAATAATAAGGAGAGTAACTGATGTTTGAATATTTAAGAGGTTGTGTTGAGTACAAAAAACCAGATCACCTAGCCCTAGATGTAAATGGGGTAGGGTACAAGGTAAATATATCATTGAGAGTTTATGATAAGATAAAGACTGGTGAAAATGTTAGATTATATATATTTAACTACATAAAGGAAGACGCTTTTAAGCTGATTGGATTTTTAGAGGAAAGAGAGAGAAACCTATTTGAGATGCTTTTAGGTGTGAAGGGAGTAGGAGTCTCTCTTGCCCTTTCTATAATGTCTACCTTTGATGTAGAGCAACTTAGAAAGATTGTAGCTGAAAATGATTATGCTACTCTAAAAAGAGTTCCTAAGCTTGGTGAGAAAAAAGCTCAACAGGTAATATTGGATTTAAAAGGAAAATTAAAAGCTATAGGAAATCTATTTACTCAAGAGGAAAATCTATTTGAAAGTTTCACTATTGAAGATGAGCTATATGAGGCTCTTGAAGTTCTTGGTTACAGTCAAAAAGAAATAAACTCTTTAGTATCAAAAGAGGAGATAAGAGGATTTAAATCTATAGAGGAAGCTATTAAGTGTGTACTAAAAAAAGTTAAATATTAAA
>UMEL01005194.1_pt1 | contig 13232 bp, 10 predicted proteins | sample 1964741 | NCBI WGS metagenome assembly UMEL01 (sample SAMEA4836019, study PRJEB28245) | human gut metagenome | biome: gut microbiome; material: fecal sample | place: Denmark | collected 2008
GCCGTCAGGTTGCTGTACTATCGGTAGATATTGCGGAGAAGATTATCCGTCGTAATCTGGACGAAAAGCAAGACCAGATGGAAATGATTGACCGTATGCTGGATGAGATGCTGACGCCCAATCACTAATCATTAATCTTTAGAAGAAATGGATATAGGAATTGTTTCGATGCGATATGCAAAGGCTCTTATGGAGTATGCCAAGAGCACGGGTACGGAAGACAGACTATATACTGAAATGCGTACGTTGAGCCGGAGTTTCGAGAAACATCCTGATTTGCGTACGGCATTGGAGAATCCGGTACTGTCGGTACGGGAGAAATTCTCGCTTATCTGTACCGCGGCCGTGGGGGATGCTCCTGCCGAGCGTGAGTTGGCCCGTTTCATTACGCTGGTATTAAGAAACAGGCGTGAGGCGTTTCTGCAATATATTTGTCTGAGCTATCTGGATTTATACAGAAAGAGCAGGCATATCGGGATTGCGAAACTGACGACCGCCGTACCCGTAAGCCATGAGATTTGGGAACGTATCCGAAACAGCGCTTCCCATCTGCTGCATGCCGAAATGGAGTTACAGACAGATGTCGACCCATCTATTGAAGGCGGATTTATATTCGACGTCAACGATTTCCGTCTGGATGCCAGTATTGCTACTCAGCTAAAGAGAGTGAAACAACAGTTCATTGATAAGAACAGAAGAATCGTGTGATTTACGATTTGACAATTTGCAATTTACTATTTAGCATTGTGACGGGTAAGTTGTAAGAGGTCAAAAGCGGTATATGATTCGTTTCTTCAGAAAGTAAAATAGTAAATCGTTAAATAGTAAATACTAAAATGTTGTCTGAAAATATAAAAGTAAGCGAAGTCTCCGATATTCTGCGCAAACAGTTGGAAGGCATCGACACCCGCGTGCAACTGGATGAAATCGGTACGGTACTGCAAGTCAGCGATGGCGTGGCACGTATCTACGGATTGCGCAATGCCGAAGCAAACGAGTTGCTGGAATTTGACAACGGTATCAAAGCCATCGTGATGAACCTTGAAGAAGACAACGTGGGTGCCGTATTATTAGGTCCTACGGATAAAATCAAGGAAGGATTCGTGGTGAAACGTACCAAGCGTATCGCTTCCATCATGGTGGGAGAGGGTATGTTGGGACGCGTTATCGACCCGTTGGGCGCACCGTTGGACGGCAAAGGCCTGATAGGCGGCGAGCTTTGTGAGATGCCGTTGGAACGTAAGGCTCCGGGCGTTATTTTCCGCCAGCCGGTAAACCAGCCGTTGCAAACCGGCTTGAAAGCTGTCGATGCCATGATTCCTATCGGCCGCGGGCAGCGTGAGTTGATTATCGGCGACCGCCAGACGGGTAAGACTGCGATTGCCATCGATACTATCATAAACCAGCGTGCCAACTATGAAGCGGGCGACCCTGTGTACTGTATCTACGTAGCCATCGGTCAGAAAGGCTCTACGGTAGCATCCATCGTAAACACATTGCGTGAAAACGGTGCGATGGATTACACCATCGTTGTGGCTGCTACGGCAGGCGATCCGGCTGCATTGCAGTATTATGCTCCGTTTGCCGGCGCTGCAATCGGTGAGTATTTCCGTGATACCGGCCGTCATGCGCTGGTTGTTTATGACGACTTGTCCAAGCAGGCGGTAGCCTATCGTGAGGTTTCCTTGATTTTGCGCCGTCCGTCGGGACGTGAGGCATATCCGGGTGATATCTTCTACCTGCATTCCCGTCTGTTGGAGCGTGCGGCAAAGATTATCAGCCAGGAAGAGGTGGCGCGCGAGATGAACGACCTGCCCGAAAGCCTGAAAGGCAGAGTAAAAGGCGGCGGCTCATTAACGGCGCTTCCTATTATCGAAACGCAGGCCGGTGACGTGTCGGCTTACATTCCTACAAACGTAATCTCCATTACCGACGGACAGATATTCCTCGACACTAACCTCTTCAACCAGGGTAACCGTCCGGCTATCGACGTAGGTATCTCCGTGAGCCGTGTAGGCGGTAATGCCCAGATTAAGGCGATGAAGAAGGTTGCGGGTACATTGAAGATAGACCAGGCTCAGTATCGCGAATTGGAAGCGTTTACCAAATTCAGCGGTGATATGGACCCTGTTACTGCGCTGACTATCGACAAAGGGCAAAAGAATACCCGTTTGCTGGTACAGCCTCAGTATAGCCCGATGCCCGTAGAGAAGCAGATTGCCATTCTTTATTGCGGTACGCATGGTTTGTTGAAAGACGTGCCTTTGGACAAAGTGAGCGAGTTTGAACGCAGTTTCCTCGAATTCCTTGAAAGAGATTATCAGATGGAAGTGCTCGATGTATTGAAGACGGGTGTCATTGATGATAATGTCTGCAAGAAGATAGAAGAGACGGCGGCAAAGACAGCCAAGCAATTTATGTAGATGGCGGTCAGGCATTCAACAACGACTAATCGCCAATCACCAACCCCTAATCACTATATGAAATGGCTTCACTGAAAGAGGTAAAAAATAGAATAAGCTCCGTCAAGAGTACGCGTCAGATAACTTCGGCGATGAAGATGGTAGCATCTGCCAAACTGCATAAGGCGCAGGGGCGGATTGAGAATATGCTGCCTTATCAACGGAAGCTGAATGAGATTCTGACAAACTTCTTGAGTACGGATGCTACGATAGAGTCACCCTATACCGAGGAACGTCCGGTAGAGAAAGTGGCGATTGTGGCGTTCTCGTCCAATTCGTCCTTATGCGGCGCTTTCAATTCCAACGTGGCGAAGATGCTGGAGCGCACACTGGAAGACTATAAATCGTTGGGCAAAGAGAACATCTTGCTGTATCCCGTAGGCAAGAAGGTGGAAGAAGCCGTAAAGAAGTTGGGATACGAGCCGCAAGGCAGCTATCAGGAAATGGCCGACAAACCTTCGTATGTGCAGGCTTACGAGCTTGCCGGACTCTTGATGAAAGAGTTTCTGGAGGGACGCATCGACAAGGTAGAGCTGATTTATCATCATTTCAAATCTACCGGGTCGCAAATCCTGACGAGAGATAAGTATCTGCCTATCAACTTGGATAAGGTGGCCGAAGAAGCGACGGAAACCGCCGGAAAGAGCAACTTCAATAATGATTATATTGTAGAGCCTTCCGCAGCCCGGTTGATAGCCGACCTTCTTCCTAAAGTACTGAGCCAGAAGATTTATACGGTTCTGCTGGACTCGAATACTTCCGAACATGCAGCCCGTATGCTTGCCATGCAGGCCGCTACGGACAATGCTAACGAGTTGATTCAGGACCTGACGAAGCAGTATAACAAGAGTCGCCAACAGGCGATTACGAATGAATTGCTGGATATAATCGGCGGCAGCCTGAAATAAGTTTTGCATAGGAATAAGAGGATGTACCGAAGCGCTTTCGGTACATCCTCTTTTCCTATCATAAAAAACATTCCGCCAACATCCCCTCTCCTTTATTTATTTGTGCTACCTTTACCACCTGTTACAACAAACTGAAAGGAATAATGGAGCAAAACTCTGAATTAGCGCTTGCATGGCAGTTCATTGAAAATACAGGCACTCATCTTTTTCTGACCGGTAAGGCCGGAACCGGTAAAACAACCTTCTTACGTAAACTCAAGCGGGAAAGTCCTAAGCGCATGGTCGTTATCGCGCCGACCGGTATCGCGGCCATCAATGCCGGCGGTGTAACAATCCATTCGTTCTTTCAGATTCCGTTCGCGCCTTATGTGCCCGAAAGCTCGTTCAGTACGAATGGACAGGCAACCTATCGTTTCCGTTTCGGTAAGGAGAAAATCAATATCATACGCAGTATGGACCTGCTGGTGATTGATGAAATCAGTATGGTGCGTGCCGACCTGTTGGATGCGGTAGATGAAATGCTCCGCCGTTACCGCGACCGTCACAAGCCGTTTGGCGGTGTGCAACTATTGATGATTGGCGATTTGCAGCAGTTGGCTCCCGTAGTGAAGGACGAGGAATGGCAGATGCTGAAGAAGTATTACGATACTCCCTATTTTTTCTCCAGCCGCGCGCTGAAGCAGACGGAATACTGCACTATCGAACTTAAAACCGTATACAGGCAGAGTGACGGAGCTTTCTTGGACTTATTGAACCGCATTCGCGAGAATCATTGCGACCCTCAAGTCCTGGAAGCCCTGAACCGTCGCTATCTTCCCGCTTTCCAACCCCGGAAGGAAGAGGGTTATATCCGTCTGGTCACCCATAACTACCAGGCGCAGCGCATCAACAATTACGAACTGGAACAGCTTCCGGGACGTTCTTATGCTTTTCGTGCCACGATTGACGGAAAGTTTCCCGAGTATTCATATCCCACGGACGAACTCCTGGAGCTGAAAAAAGGCGCTCAGGTGATGTTTGTAAAGAACGACTCATCCGGCGAGCACCGCTACTACAACGGTATGATCGGTGAAGTCACCGACCTTTCCGCCGACAGCATCGAAGTGCGTGCCAAAGATAGCACCGTTGCCTTCCTGCTGCAAGAAGAGGAGTGGGCAAACGCAAAATACGTATTGGACGAGGAAAGCAAGGAGATTGTGGAAGATATTGAAGGTACTTTCCGGCAGTTCCCTTTGAAACTGGCATGGGCCATTACGATTCATAAAAGCCAGGGGCTTACGTTTGAACGCGCCATTATCGACGCCAGCTCATCCTTTGCGCACGGACAGACGTATGTGGCTCTGAGCCGTTGCAAGACATTGGAAGGTTTGGTGCTTAGCGCCCCGCTTTCCGCAAAAGCCGTCATCAGCGACCGGGCGGTAGACCGCTTTACGGAAGAAGCACGCAGAAACGAACCGGATGAAGACCGCTTCCATTCGTTGCAGCGAACCTATTTCCATGAACTGTTGTCGGGACTATTCGATTTCCGGCCGTTGGAGCAATCGCTTCAGCGCTATGTACGCCTGATTGACGAGCATCTTTATAAACTCTATCCCAAGCAGTTGGCAGCATACAAGGCAGAAGCGGAACGTTTTCACGAGAAGGTGGTGATAGTGGCGCAGAAGTTCGGTATGCAATACAACCGTCTGATTGACGCCGCGCAGAACTATGCTACGGACGAAACATTGCAGGAACGGATTGCTGCGGGAGCCGGTTACTTCAAAAAAGAAATGGAGCCTCAGTATCTCGTATTGATAAAAGAACGGGTTCTTGCCACGGACAACAAGGAACTGAAGAAACAGTTGAATACCGCGAAAGAAGAGCTGAACACCCTTTTCTTGCTGAAAGACGACCTCTTGGCTTACGTCATAGCGCACGGATTCCGTACAGCCGAATATTTAAGGCAGAAAGCGATACTCTCCATCGGTGACTCCGCTCTCTCCGGTAAAGAAGACCTGAAACGAAGAGGACTGTTGGATGCAGTGGAGAAGAATATACGGGAACGGAAAAAGAAAGAATCGGCAACACCTGCTGTTCAAGTTCCTTCGGACGTGTTACATCCCGAACTTTACGACCGGCTGGTGGCATGGAGAAACTCGGAAGCGTCCCGGCTGGGGCTGCCCGTCTATACGGTTATCCAACAAAAAGCCATTTTAGGCATCAGCAACCTGCTGCCCGCCGATAAAGCCATGCTTGTCCGCATCCCTTATTTCGGAAAGAAAGGAGTGGAAAAGTACGGGGATATTATTTTGGAAATGGTACATGGATACCGCAAGGAGAAAGGATTGGCAGAGCCGGAACTCATGCTTTAGGAGTATGGTCGAACTTCTGTATTTTCACAAGCGTGATTAATATCCCGATGACGGGAACGACCGTACTCGTCAGGATAGTAATCACTTTCTCCGTCATGCCGATAAGTTGCAAACCATAAAACAAAATGATTCCCACCAATGCAATCATACAAAAGGCACGGCACAGATAATCGGCCGCGCCTTTGGCGTCCACATTCTTCTTCTGTTCCGCTGTCATGGTGTTATAGCCTGCCATTAAAATGGGAAACCTCTTGACAAGGAGCCCTATGACAACCAAGAGAACCGTTTGATACCATATTATTTTATTCATGCCGCTGTGCCTATATTTCAGAAGTCCGTATCCGCTTTATTCACATTTTAAAAGATTATATCAGAACGGGCTTCTGTTACCTTGCTGCACTTCGATGCGTATGCCGAACGCTCCGTTGGAAGATCTCATCTCGAATGCACCCTTGAAGTTGTTCTTCTCCCATGGCAGCGCCGAGCGGTTGGGAACTTTCCAGCCGTCTTTGTCATATTCGCCATAGGTATTGATACGCATACCGTTTTTCAGTTTGAAGCTGCCCATCTGCAGATTCTCCGGTGACGACCAGAATCCGGTCAGTCCGAACGGATTCATGCTGTAAACGGTGGAATTGGTCAGTGAGAATACATTCGAAAGCCCTTGCGAGTAGGTAACGTCCGGATTAAGACGGAATATGCTGCTGTAATCCTTGCTTGCGTCCGGTATTTCCAGCGTAAACTCAGGCAGGCGGGGAGCTTCCATTTTCATCAGGCTCATATCCAAAAGAAAGCCGTTGTAATTCTTTGTTTCGGGCAGGAATACGCCATCGGGCGGAGTACCGTCGGGCAGGGAGCGTACGCTGTCGCCCTTCACTTCGCTTTGGGCATATAGCGAAGCGATGCTTGCAAGCAGTGCGATGATAAAAAAGCAAACTCGTTTCATTGTTCCATTCAACTATTCTTAATGGAGCTTTCACCAATCCGGCGGTTTCGCTCCTTCATTCTTTAATTCCCCGTCTCCCGATTACAAAGATAAACCTTTCCGGTCATTCTTCGAAATTTCTTTAAGTAAATATTGAGGGGCGGTCTGCATCGGGAGTGTTCGTCTCATTCACTTATACTCTTTATACTATCAGTTTATATCCTATTCCGCGTACGTTTACGATGCGGATTCGGTCGTCCAGCGCCAGTTTGTGGCGTAGCTTGGTGATGAACACGTGCAGGCTGCGGGAGTTGAAAAAGCTGTCGTCTCCCCAAAGTTCGAGCAGAACATTCTGGGTGTTGACAACCTGGTTACGGTTTTCGCAGAGGCGTTTCAGTATTTCCGATTCACGGTGGGAGAGTTCCATATCCGTGTCAGTGTGCGGAGATACGGCAGTCCCTATATACGACAACCGTTGCGTGACGGAGTTAAACCGGTAATCGCCTATTTCAAAATCGGTGACTTCTTTGGGTGCGGCGTCAGTGAAGCTGAAAGCCCTGCCCGCCAGCGCTTTGATACGGATAATCAGCTCTTGCATGCCGAAAGGCTTTTTCAGATAATCGTTGGCGCCAAGCTCAAAGCCCTCTACGACATCATTGATGGCCGAGCGGGCGGTAAGGAACAGTACCGGCGTATGCTTGTCAGTCTGGCGGATGCGGCGTACCATTTCAAAACCGTCCATGCGGGGCATCATTACGTCGGCCACGAGTACATCGGGGCGCAGGTCGAAGAACCGGCGCAATCCCTCTTCACCGTCGGCAGCGGTGTGAATGGTGAAGTTCTGCCCTTCAAGCGTGTCTTTTATAATCATGGCGAGGGTTTCTTCATCCTCAACCAATAATACTTTTATTTTATCCATAGTCCTTTATTTATTCTGTATTATAAGCCGAATTTTGTTACTCCTGAGGCGGATGTCGGTTTTCAGCGGCGAAACAGACTGTTCCAACCGTTGAAACACTTTGTTTCCCTACGGTGAACATTTTGTTTCGCTATGCGGAACATTCTGTTTTCATGCCTTGAAACAAAGTGTTCAAACACGTAAAAAACACTTTGTTTCGTGCGTTGAAGCTTTTTGTCCCATGCAGATTTCAATCATCCGCCTGTTTGTTTAATCTTACAACAAAGGTGCTGCCTTTGCCCGGTTCGCTCTTTACGGATATGCTCCCGCCATGTTTCCCAACCATGGTCTTGACGTAGAACAAACCGAGCCCGTAGCCCTTCACGTCATGTAGGTTACCGGTGGGAACGCGGTAGAACTTATCAAATATGTGGCTCTGCTTTTCGGGAGCGATACCTATTCCACGGTCGCTGATGGCGATTTCGACAAGTTCTCCTTGTTCCGCTGCGTTGATTTGCCGGCAACGGATGTTTACTTCCGCTTCTCCCGGCGAGTATTTTATGGCGTTATCTATTAGGTTGCTGATGATGTTACTGAAATGAGTGCGGTCGGCGGTAAGGGCCAGGTCTTCCGGCTCGATATCTACCGATATATGCACGGGCTTCTCCGATTTCAGTGTGTGCTGTTCGATGAGCGGTTCGAGGATATCTCCAACGGACAGTACTTCCGGATGCAGGCGGAAGGTCTTGCGGCGTTCCATACTCATGGAAAGTATTTGCTCGACAAGTCCGCTGAGCCGCTGCAACTGTTCCTGGCAGATACGCAGGTATTTGTCGCGTTGCGTCTTGTCTTCCGCCTGGTTAAAGTTCAGCAGGGCATCGTTGGCGGCGTAGGCGACGGCGATAGGGGTTTTCAGCTCATGGGTGATGTTGTTGGTGAAGTCGCTTTTCATCTCTTCCAGCGTCTTTTGCCGCAGAATGGTGCGGATAAGTACCCAGAATGCGAAGATAAGGATAATCAGAATGACGAACGAGGTAGCCAGTATGCCCGACATCTGCTTTAACACCAGTTGCGTGACGGGCTCTATCCAAAGGCGGTAGCTTTGGTGGGTATTGAGGTCAAAGGCGTAGTTGTATTGCTTGGCGTCAGGGCCGGGGGTATATCCGGCAGTACCGGCAACGGCCAGCGTGTCCACGAATGTGTAAGGCGCATCTTTGTCGCTCGTATAGATATGCTCCAAACGGTAGGGCAGCGTGATGCCCCGGTCTTTCAGTTGAAGGCTCAGCAGGCTGTCGTACACGAGGACGTCGGGGTCGGAGATAATGTCCAGACCGGAGTGCAGACCTCGTTGGAAATAGGTGGCGAGTTCCAGCATGCTGTTCTGGTCGCGCAGAATCACATCCAGCCCGTCTTTGGCTCTCAGGGCGGCTTGGGGCGAGTTACCGGTATCTTTTACGGCGGCTTCCAGCTTCTTTTGGGCTGAATCGGAGTTCAGCCATTGAGCCTTGTTCCGGTCTTTGTTTCGTTCTATGAAAAGCACGCCACCGGAGTCCGAGGCGGCAATGTCATCACGGGTGACAATAGCTTGTACGGAAGAATTGTCCGAGATATTCATCGAAATGGTATCACTCTTTTGATGGATGACCTGCTGGGTGGTGGTTTCTTCTTTCTCACCGTTGCGGTCTATGCTGGTGGTGCTGCGTACATAGGCTTTGTTTTGCGTTCCGTCTTTCTCGAATCCGGCGGATACGCTCACTTCTCCATGGTCGGTGCTGTCCTTACGCATCCTTTCCACACGTAGCATCATTTCATTATAGTCGCTCATGCGCATGGCTTCTATGATGTTGCGCTCCAGGTCATTGCGCATGGTACGGTACAGCCCGCCGAGCCAATAGGCCTGGTAGGAGAAGATGCCCGCCAAAGACAGGATAACGAGTATGGCAATGTATTTCAGAGGCAGTTTCATGGCAGTTTCTTTATGCTTAATGCTTACGCAGGCAAATATAAGGAGTTATATCGTGCGCTGTATCATGCGGTAAGACTAAATAACACTTCCGATAACAGTAGATAACACTTGGTAAGCCGGTGATAACACAGAGTTACGCGGCTAATGCCGTACTTTGCGGAGGTCAATTAAAATATGCCTGACTATAAATTAAATTTCAACACTAACTTGATATGAAACGATTTTATCTGTTATCAGCCATTTGCCTGACAAGCATCAGCCTTTCCGCCCAGGAAAGCACCGGCGAAGAGCGTACTCTCAGCGCTGACAGTATTATAACCTCGGATGCCCGGCTGGACAGCATCTACCAAAGTCTGCCCGAAGTAATGATAACCGGCGAGCGTCCCGTAGTAAAAGCATCGCAAGGCAAACTGGTTTATGACTTGCCGCGGCTTATCCGCGACCTGCCTGTGGACAACGCTTATGATGCCGTAAAGGAGCTTCCCGGCGTAACCGAGATGAACGGCGCTTTGCAATTGGCGGGGCAGGGTGTCACCGTCGTTCTGAACGGAAAGGTAACCACCCTCAGCGTCGAACAGTTGTATTCATTGCTGCGGAGCATCCCTGCGAGCCGTATAGAAAAAGCCGAAGTGATGTACAATGCGCCCGCCCGCTACCAAGTGCGCGGCGCCCTTATCAACATACAATTGAAGCAGACCGCAGACGGCCCTTCTTCCTGGCAAGGCGAGCTTTATGGCAAGTACAACCAGAAGTATTATGAAAACTTTGAAGAGCGTGCCAGCCTTTTATATAACGGAAATAAGTTCTCAGCGGATTTTCTTTACTCGCACAAACATGGCCGTACTTACAATACGACGGACAAAGAGGCTATGCACACTCTGGCGGATGGCTCGGTGTACCCGATGACTACCGATGAGGTGCGCCGCGGCCGTTCGCATACGCATAGTTTCCGGGTGGGAGCCGATTACAATATCGCTGAAGAGCATCAGTTGAGCTTTGTTTATAACGGTAACTATCAAACGTATCACAACCGGATGCATATCAACGGTTCGCAGCAGTCCACCACGCTGAGCAACAGTACGGATTGGCTTCACAACGGTCGTCTGGACTACCGTACTCCCTTCGGCTTGAAAGCGGGTGTGGAACTGACCTATTATCGTTCTCCGTCCGACCAACTGTTGAACAGCCGTCTGCTGGAGAGCGATGAACTCGACTTCTTTACGCAAGACTGCCAGCGCATCAACCGCTGGAAAATGTTTTTGGCGCAGGAACACAGTCTGGGCAAGGGCTGGGGATTGAATTACGGCATTGTCTATACCACCAGCACCGACAACAGCTACCAATATTACTACGACCCGGAGACCGGAGAGCAACTGGGAGATGAAAACACAACTTCGTTGGCAGCCGGTGATAACTCCGCCGATAACCTCAGCAACATGAAATCACGCAAACGGGAAGAAACACTGAACATCTATGCGGGCTTCAACAAGAGTTTCGGCGATAAGCTCTCGCTGGACGCATCCTTAGCCATAGAACGCTATAAAACGCCCGTATGGAACCAGTGGGATTTGTATCCTGCCATCAATCTGAACTATATGCCTGCTCCCGGACATATCCTGCAACTTGCGTTGAGCAGTGATAAGGACTATCCCGATTATTGGGCTGTGCAGGATGCCGTTTCGTATATCGGCGGCGGGTATTCCGAGATTCACGGTAATCCTCTGCTGAAGCCTGCGCAAAGCTACGAGTTTAAGATGAACTACGTTTTGAAGGGAAAATATATCTTCAGTACCTGGTTCAGCCATACCAAAGACTACTCGACGCAGACGCTTTACCAATCCTCGCAACGGTTGGTTGAGATTTATAAATATATGAATTTTGATTATCAGCAACAGGCTGGTATACAGGCGTCAGTGCCGTTTAAGATAAAGAATTGGTTGAATTCCCGCCTGACGCTTATCGGGATATGGCATCACGAGAAAGACAATGACTTTTGGGATATTCCTTTCAATCGCAAACAGTGTTACGGCATAGCTCAAATGAACAATACTTTCACCCTTTCCACCAAACCCGATTTGAAACTGACCCTCACCGGATTTGTACATAGCAAAGCGATTCAGGGGATTTACGACCTGCCTGTTTCCGGCAATGTGAATGCCGCCCTGCGCTATGGATTTGCCAAAGGAAAGGCTATACTGAATTTGTATTGCAACGATATATTCGAAACAGGGCAAATCTCTCCGCGCATCCGCTTCCGGACACAGAACGTAACCAATCATTACTCGTGTTTTCGCGAGTTGGGAGTGTCGTTCACATACAAATTCGGTGGCTATAAAGAAAAGCAAAGGGAAGGGGTGGATACATCACGATTTAAATGATTATTTGGCTGTTAATGATTGTTTGAGAATTGAGAAGGATTGAGTAATTAAGAAGGATTTGATGATTGAGTGTAACTTGATAATTGAACATGACTTGGCGATTAAATATGATTTTGTAGTTGATTTGATTAACTCTAAGCCTGAAAGGCTTTCATCATATAGCCCGGGGTAACACCCCGGGTCTAAATGCCCTCTGTATTCTACGCCCTGTAAGGGCAAAAGGTTAATGTTCAAAGATTTTGCCCTTACAGGGCGCAATGTTGGTCATATATACGTTCCCGGGGTGTTACCCCGGGCTTAGAGATGTAAGGCTTTCAGCCTTAGGTTAGTCTATACTTAATATGCCTTAATATGCCTTAATATGCCTTGATATTAAGTATAACTTGGTCTTAAATATAACTTGATATTAGGTGTGATTTGATATTAAGTATGATTTGATATTAAGTATAAGTTGATATTAAATATGTCTTGATAATATAGGTATGGCTTGTCAATTAAATATGATTTTGTAGTTGATTTGATTAACTCTAAGCCTGAAAGGCTTTCATCATATAGCCCGGGGTAACACCCCGGGTCTAAATGTCCTCGGTCTTCTGCGCCCTGTAAGGGCAAAAGATTAATGTTTAAAGATTTTGCCTTTATAGGGCGTAATGTTAGTCATATATACGTTCCCGGGGGCTTACCCCGGGTTTAGAGATGCAAGGCTTTCAGCCTCAGGTTACTCTACAATCAGGCTATTCTATGTATTAAATTATTCCATTATACTATATGGCATTCTCCCCTTACCGACGAAACAACTCGGCGTGTCACTAAATTCTTTTTATATACCTGTATTTTCCCTTCTTTTTTGTACTTTTGCAACTTTCAAAAACCAAAGTTGTTATTTAAAGAAAAGACCCTGTATGAAATCAGACATTGAAATAGCGCGCAGCATAGAGCTGAAGAAGATAAAGCAGGTTGCTGAAAGTGTGGGTATTCCCCGTGAAGAAGTAGAGAACTACGGCCGTTACATCGCCAAGATTCCCGAACAACTGATTGACGAGGAGAAAGTAAAACAGAGTAACCTGATTCTTGTAACCGCTATCACGGCAACCAAGGCGGGCATTGGCAAAACTACCGTCTCTATCGGCCTGGCATTAGGACTTAATAAGATTGGAAAGAAAGCCATCGTAGCCTTGCGTGAACCCTCACTCGGCCCATGCTTCGGAATGAAAGGCGGAGCGGCAGGCGGCGGCTATGCTCAGGTGCTTCCCATGGAGAAAATAAACTTACATTTCACAGGAGATTTTCATGCCATCACTTCCGCTCACAATATGATTTCCGCTTTGCTGGATAACTATATCT
>UMEL01044463.1_pt1 | contig 13168 bp, 9 predicted proteins | sample 1964741 | NCBI WGS metagenome assembly UMEL01 (sample SAMEA4836019, study PRJEB28245) | human gut metagenome | biome: gut microbiome; material: fecal sample | place: Denmark | collected 2008
GTACATGGAAACAAGACCTGCCAGACCTGCTGTACCATCTGAGTCATCTGCCATACCTACGGCTACACCTACTGCAAACAGCCAGGACATGTTATCGATCAACGCACCCCCTGCTTTGATCAGGAACAGTCCGATTGAGTAAGCTAAGCCCCCCGCAGTAAATCCCTGAACCTCACCTGCCATAGCTGCCGGTGCCAGGATGTATCCGATACCCATAAGGATACCACATACTGGCAGACACGCCACTGGAAGCATCAGTGACTTACCAAGTTTCTGAAAGAACTTCATCATAACTAAAAACCCCTTTCTTTTGTTGCCGTTTTTTTATCCCGGCTTATTTATTTGAACCCTTCTCCTGGTTTCAAATCCCCTTTATATCCATGTTGATGTTCATTACAGAGTAATGATCTCGTCCATGGCTTTTACGGCTTTTCCCGTATGGCATACCATATCCGGGAAATCAGAAACATTGCAGACGATCACCGGTGTTATTACCTCATAACCCGCTGCTTTGATCTGCTCTATATCTGCTGTGATCAGCAGATCCCCTGCCTTTACTGTGTCACCCTGTTTTACATGGGTGATAAAGAACTGCCCCTTTAAATTCACAGTGTCTAAGCCAATGTGAACGATCACATCTGCACCGCTCTCTGTACGGATACTGACCGCATGTCCGGTTTCAAATAATACAGTTACCTCTCCGGATGCAGGCGCTTTAAATTCATTTTCCGAAGGCAGGATGGCTACGCCTTTTCCCAGTATCTCCTGGGCAAATGCAGGATCCGGCACCTCGCTTAAAGGCACTGCCTGACCGGCTACAGGTGCAAGGATTTGGCCTTCCTCTTTTTTTCCACCGAATAATTTTTTAATTCCCTGAAACATAATAATTCCCCCTTAAAACAAAAACCAATTTTGAACAAATATCTGTTTCACATAATATCGTTCAAAATTGGTTTTGCGTGTTGCCTTAGAGCAACCAATATTATCAAGAAAATAACGATAGGGCTATAATATCATCATTACCCCTATAAGTCAATGCACTTTCTTTCGGTCTTTGTCTATTTTACCGAAAAATCCTATTTTATTATTGCTTTTTCTGCCTATTTTTTCTGTTTTTCTTCCGCTGTCCTTAAAAGTCCTGCCTGGATCGTGATGCAGGTTGCAATAATCAGGAATAATGGGTAAACAGAGTATGGCAGGATAGCAAACGGGGATATGTTCGCCATTTCAGATGTCATCAGCATACCGCCGTCATGAGGCATAACAGCTAAGAATGCACAGGCAAAAATATCTACCAGGCTTGCCAGACGCTTTGGCGCGATCTTGTACTTGCTGCCGATCTCTTTTGCAATAGGACAGGTAACGATGATAGCAATCGTATTATTGACCATAGCACCGGATAAAATACCGGAAAGGATACCGATACCATATTCTGCCTGTTTTCTGTTTTTGATCTTTTTGGTGATCGTATCGATCATCCATTCAATACCGCCGTAATACCGTACCAGACCGATCACACCGGATACCAGGATAGCAACAATACTGATGCTGAACATATCAGCCATTCCATCACCTACTGCCATGGCGATATCAAAGAAGCCTACATTTCCCTGTAAGAGTCCTACAATAAAGGTCATTAAAATACCAATGAACAGTACCACAGCTACATTGATACCCATTAACGCAGTTACTAAAACGACAATATAAGGAGCGATCTGGAACAGGTCAAAAGCACCTACTTCAATGCTTCCGCTGCCTGCTCCCCCTATAAATCCATAAAAGATCAGAGAAAGAACAGCTGCCGGAAAGGCAATGAAGAAGTTCATGCGGAACTTATCACGCATCTCAGATCCGCAGCCTTCTGCTGCTGCAATGGTGGTATCAGAGATCATGGACAGGTTATCACCAAAATAAGAACCGCCGATCACTGCCGCACAGACGATAGCCGCATTTAAGCCTGCGCCTTCCGCTACGCCCAAAGCAACCGGAGCCATAGCTGCCATGGTACCCATGGATGTTCCGATGGCTGTAGAGATAAAGCAGCACATCATAAATACGCCAGGAACCAGAAGCTTGACCGGAATATAGTGTAAACACAGGTTAATTACAGAAGTCTTGCCGCCAATAGCTGCTGCTGCGCCCTGAAATCCGCTGGCCATAAGATAGATCAGAACGATCATCATAACACCGCTGCGGCCCATATTTTCTGTAAGGACATCTACCTTCTCTGAAATCTTCACCCCCGGTGCCAGAATAAGGGCAGACGCAATTCCCACAAGCAACGCTACATGGCGTGGGAAATAGCCAAAAGGACTTTCCGCTCCCATAACCGAAAACACAATACCACAACCAATGTAAGTTCCTAAAAATACGATCAGCGGCAGAAAGGCCAACGCCCCCAGTTTCTTGTTTTCCATAAGAAATTCTCCTTTTCGTGCCTGCATCTTCTGCAAAGCATTTTTGTATTCCCATTAAACCATTATAAACGCTTGTAAAGAAACGCACAATACCCCCATATGTCAGATCCGGTCCGACCATGAGGGATGCGCAGTTATATTATTATTTTATGCTGCTTTTTGTGCCAGTTTTTTTCTGTGGATCCAGTCTTTTCCTTCTACAAATCTTGTAATGACCATGGCAAGTCCAGTATCACCTGTTACATTGACTACAGTTGCAGGTGCATCGGTAATGGTTCCGATGAGAACCATGATCGGGATAGCTACTGTAGGGAAGCCGAATGCAGATATGATAAAGATCTCAGCTACATAACCGCCTGCAGGGATTCCTCCCATAACAACAGATGCGATAACAGCTACCAGGATAGACATTAAAATGTTTCGTGGGGTTGCATATTCCATATGGAATACTGAGCATAAAAACGCTACCTTAATGATCTGGATCACACATGCGCCATCTTTGTGAAGATTTGCACCTAAAGGAATAACAAGATCTGCAATCTCATCGGGAATACCAATTTTCTTTGCCTGCTGTAAATTAACTGGCAGAGTTGCTGCTGAAGAGCAGGTACCAAGAGCAGTTAAGGTAGATGGCACGCAGGTTGCCCACCATATGCGTACACCTTCCATGCCGCCACCGATATAAGCAAATACTGTCTGTGAAACAACATAATAGGCAACGATCACAAACAGGTACATGACAATTGCTTTTGACAACGGTCCGATCACATCACTGCCGTTAGAACCGATCAGGATCGCAAAATAACAGCCAAGTCCTAAAGGGGCCAGTTTCATAACGATATTGATCACGTTTACGATAGCTGCTGTAAGGCGATCCATAGCTTCTACGATCGGCTTGCCCTTTTCACCGGTCTGGATGATCGCAATAGAGAAAATAACAGTAAATACGATCAGTGCCATCAGGTTAGATTTAGAGAACAGAAGCGGGAAATCACCGACTGTAAACATTCCCAGTACATTCATGCTTCCACTGGCATCTGCTACATCCTGTGTTAAAGAAACAGTAGAACCTTCCGCCGGATCAATGACCAGACAAGGAGCTACCATAAACAGGCATGCAATAACACCGGAGACAATAACACCGATCAGGAAGATCATTAAGATCTTTCTGAGTTTTGCAAGATCCTGCATTTTTGCGATCGCCGCTGTTAAAGAACAGAAGATCAGCGGTACAACACAGCAATACAGCAGATTTAAAAATGTATCGGCAATGGGCTGGAGCACACTTGCTCCAGGTCCCCAGAAAAATCCAATCACACCGCCTGCTACCATAGCTGCCAGCAGTAAAATAGACGATTTATATGTATTCCAGAAAGTTTTCATCTCTTATCTTCCCCCTGACTATGCCCACTTTGTGTGGTTGTCCAGTGCAGCTTTTAACTGCTCCATTGCCTTTACTACGGTAGCTCTCGGGCATGCAAGGTTAAATCTTTCAAACTGTGCAGTTGCCGGTCCGAATACCTTACCGCTGTCTAACCAGAGATGTGCTTCTTCTACCATAATGTGCTCTAATTCTTCATCTGTAAAACCATATCCTGAAAAATCAACCCAGGTAAGATAGGTTCCTTCAGGATCTACGAAATGAGCCTTCGGGAAGTTTTCCTTTACGAAATCACGCATGTAATTCATATTTCCGGTAATATACTCTACCAGTTCATTTACCCATTCATCACCCTTTGTATAAACAGATTTTACTGCAACCTGTCCCATAATGCTTCCCTGGCTGTAACCTGCTGCTGCATTTGCCTTACGGTATGCTGCGCGGAGTTCCGGATTTTTAATAATAATGTTGGCTGGCTGAAGTCCTGCTACGTTAAAAGTCTTACTTGGAGAAGTATACAGTACCAGACTATTATGGTACTTTTCATCCAGAGTCATGAAGCTTGTAAATTTGAAGCCAGGATATGTAAAGTCACAATGGATCTCATCATCCATGATCACTACATTGTGCTTTAAGCAGATATCTCCCATTTTCTCCAGTTCTTCTTTTGTCCATACTCTGCCAACAGGGTTGTGAGGATTGCACAGGATAAATACTTTTACATTGTTATCTACGATCTTCTTTTCAAAATCTTCAAAATCAATGGTGTATTTTCCATCTTCATAATGCAGCTGGTTATTTACAAAAATTCTTCCATTATCTTCGATCACTTCGCGGAATGGATAGTAAACCGGCTGCTGGATCAGAAGCGCATCGCCTTCTTTATGCATTATAATGACTACATCATGTCCGCACACCAGTATGGTGATAACTATACGCTTACCCTGATGGAAGTCCACACACTCAGTTATATTGAAGACCATCCCGGAACCTCTTCCGGTGAACTGATCCAGTACTGGGATAAAACAAAGGGAACTATTTCCCAGATCCTTACTAAATTAGAAAAACTGGAACTGATCGAAAAGCGCAAAAAAGACGGAAACGCGAAAAACCTTTATCTATATGTGACAGCAGAAGGTTCCCGTGTCAGTAAGGCACATAAAATGTATGATATCCTGGATATTGCCAAGACCATGTCCCAGCTTCAGAAACAGTGCAGCGCCGAAGAGATCGAGGCATTTTACCATGTGATCTCTGTTTACAACGAAGTCATTAAAAAAGATTTTGAGATCAACAAATCCCCACGCAAACGGACAGACGTAACACCTCTTCCCTGATTTTTTTATATACTAAATTTATAAAAAGAATGTGCCGTGGCACAAAAAACGCAGAAACCCATCTTTTCGGACCGGTTCCTGCGTTTCTTTCATTCATTTTATACTATTTTGTATTTTATACTATTTTATTCATTTTTGTTCATCTATGATCGCTTACTGAACAGAAACTACCTTATAATCCTTATCTTCTACTGCCTTTGTAAGGACTGCATTATCTACATCCTTCTCTAAGGTTACAACAGCAGTTCCCTTTTCGTGGCTTACTTCTGCGCTCGCTACTCCGTCTAATGCTTCCAGAGCCTTCTTAACAGCTGCCTCGCAGTGTCCGCACATCATTCCCTCAATTTTCATAGTCTTTGTCATTGTTTTGTTCTCCTTTTTTGTTTCTGTATTTATTTCTGCCGCAGCAACTACTGCTCCTGCAGGAGCGGCTGCTTTACGGCGGATCTTCTTATCTTTGCGGCTGTCTTTGATATTTAATAAATTCAGCCTTAATGCATTGGTCACAACGCAGAAGCTGGATAAGCTCATGGCTGCTGCACCAAACATCGGGTTTAACTTCCATCCAAAGATGGGGATCCAGATACCTGCTGCAAGGGGGATACTGATCACATTGTAGAAGAAGGCCCAGAACAGGTTTTCATGGATGTTTCTAAGGGTTCCGCGGCTTAAACGGATGGCTGCGGGCACATCGCTTAAGCGGCTCTTTACCAGAACGACATCTGCTGCGTCAATGGCAACGTCTGCACCGGCTCCAATGGCAATACCCATATCCGCTCTTGTGAGAGCAGGGGCATCATTGATACCGTCACCAACCATGGCAACTTTTCCCTGTTCTTTTAACCTGCGGATCACTTCTTCCTTACCATCCGGAAGAACGCCTGCGATGACACGGTCTACGCCGGCCTGGCGGCCAATGGCCTTGGCTGTGCGTTCATTATCACCGGTCAGCATAACTACTTCAATACCCATATTCTGCAGCTCTTTTACTGCCTGTGGGCTGTCTTCTCTGATCACATCGGCAACTGCGATCATACCTGCAAGTATACCATTTTTTAAGAACATAAGAGGTGTTTTTCCCTCTTCTGCCAGTTTTTCTGCCTGGCTTTTTATCTTTTCGGATATCTCCGTCTGGCTCTGTGCAAATTTCAGGCTGCCGCCTTTTACATCCGCATCTCCCACTTTTCCTTCCAGGCCATTTCCCGGAAGTGCCTTAAATTCACTAACCGGGATCTGTTCTGCCTGTTTTTCTGCCCCATAGGCTACGATCGCCTTTGCTAACGGATGCTCGCTCCTGCTTTCCAGTGAATATGCTAATTTTAACAGCTCTTCTTCTGAAGTTCCATCTGCCGCCAGTACATCTGTTACTTTTGGCTCACCACTTGTAATGGTTCCTGTTTTATCTAATGCAACGATCTCAACTTTTCCTGTTTCTTCCAGGGAAACGGCAGTCTTAAAGAGGATACCGTTCTTTGCACCCATACCATTTCCTACCATGATTGCAACCGGTGTTGCAAGTCCCAAAGCACAAGGGCAGCTGATAACCAGAACAGAAATACCTCTTGCAAGGGCAAAACCAACGCTTTCACCTGCGATCAGCCATACAATAACCGTCAGCACTGCAATGGAAATAACAGCAGGAACGAAAATACCGGAAACTTTATCTGCCACTTTTGCGATGGGTGCCTTGGTAGCTGCCGCGTCACTGACCATACGGATGATCTGGGAGAGTGTAGTATCTTCTCCTACGCGGGTAGCTTCACAGCGGATAAAACCGGACTGGTTAATGGTGGCTGCGGAAACACGGTCTCCTGCCTGCTTGTCTACAGGAATACTTTCACCTGTAAGAGCAGCTTCGTTTACAGCGCTGTTTCCTTCTAATACGACACCATCTACCGGTATATTTTCACCAGGGCGGACAACAAATACATCACCGATGCGTACCTGTTCAACAGGTACTTCTGTTTCTTTTCCCTCTTTTTCCACTACGGCAGTCTTTGGTGACAGCTTCATCAGGCTCTTTAAGGCATCTGTAGTCTTTCCTTTGGAACGGGCCTCTAACATTTTTCCGACTGTGATCAGTGTCAGGATCATGGCAGCGGACTCAAAGTAGAATTCATGCATGTAGCCCATCACTGCCTCTGCATCTCCCTGATGTTCAGCATAAGTCATGGCAAACAGTGCATAGGAGCTGTAGCCGAAGGAGGCAAAGGAACCTAAGGCTACTAAGGTGTCCATGTTTGGAGCACCATGGAACAGGCTCTTAAAACCGTTAATAAAGAACTTCTGGTTGATGACCATAATGATCACTGTCAGATACAGCTGTACCAGACCCATCATCACATGGTTGCCGTCCATAAATGCCGGCAGCGGCCAGTTCCACATCATATGTCCCATGGAGAAATACATAAGGACAAGTAAAAAACCTACGGAATATAATAAACGTTTCTTTAAAATAGGAGTTTCATGGTCTGCAAGGGCCTCTTCAGAAGCTGCAGCGCTGTTTGCTCCACCGTTTTTTTCTCCTTCGGCATCTTTTGCAGACGCGCCATAGCCTGCATCTGCTACTGCTTTTATGATCTCCTGGTCTGTGGCACTTCCTTCCACGCCCATGGAGTTGGTTAAAAGGCTGACAGAGCAGGAAGTTACTCCCGGCACCTTGGAAACCGCCTTTTCTACACGGGTGCTGCAGGCTGCACAGCTCATTCCCGTTACTGTATACTGCTTCATTGTATTACTGGCTCCTTTCTTATACCTGTTCATACCTGTTTAGGTTCCACACACGGTCGTGCTCCACTGCCTGCTGACGCAGGCGGAACCTTCATTTTCCTCTCCACTTATTTCATAAGTTTCTGCAAGGTGGTCACCAGTTCATCGATCACCTCATCTTTTCCCGCTCTTATATCTTCTGCTACACAGGTCCTGATATGATTTGCAAGAAGGACCTTATTAAAACTGTTTAACGCTGCATTGGCTGCAGCCACCTGTATTAATATGTCCGGACAATAAGCGTCCTTTTCCACCATCCCTTTAATTCCCCGTATCTGGCCTTCAATGCGGTTTAAGCGGTGGATCAGGTCTTTGTATTCCTTTTCTGAACGCTCTTTTGTTTTATGGTGGCAACAGCAGCATTTTTCTTCTTCCATAAACGTTCCTGTCTTTCTCCTTTATTTTCCCACCATTCCCCTGGGAATATACGCATTATATACCCCACCAGGGTATATTGTCAAGTAGGCTGTTCCCATAATTTTTCTCATTAAGATATTTTGGCTGGACCATGATCATTTTCCCCCCGGATACTGCTCTCTTTCTTGCAGAGCGATTGCTCCTGTGCTATAATAGTGACAGAAAATTCTGAAAATTACTATATCTGTATTTTTACAGATATCCGACTGCAAAGGAGGATTTATGGATCTGATCAACCAGTTTATTGAAAACTATAAAAAGAAACTTACTTTTTATGAAAATCTGGGACGTATTTCCTCTTCTCAACTGGAAGATGCCTTACAGTCAGCCGGTATCCGGGCTATGGTCACTTACAGGATCAAAAACCCCGGCCGTTTAAAAAGTAAGATACTGCGCAGAAATGTCAAGCGCACGGTTCCCTATAAGAACATGAAAGAGATCTACGAGGATATTGCTGACCTTTGCGGCATCCGTGTATCCCTGTATTTCCCAGGTGACCGCATAAAAGTAGACTCCCTGATCAGCGATCTTTTTCAGGTGATCGAGCGCAAACAGTTCCCGGAACAGTCCAAACCGCCTACCTATAACAAACGTTTTTCCGGCTACTGGGCCAATCATTACCGGGTGCATATGAAAGAGGAAATGGTACAGCCTTCCGAAAAACGCTACTGCGCTGCCAGGATCGAGATCCAGGTAGCTTCTGTCCTGATGCATGCCTGGTCTGAGGTGGAACATGACCTGGTGTATAAGCCTATGCAGGGAACACTTTCTGAGGAAGAACTGGCTATCTTAGATGAATTAAATGGTCTGGTGCTTACCGGTGAAATCGCCCTGGAACGGCTTCAGGCTGCTGGAAATGAAAGGATTCAGAACAGTAAAGCTACTTTTGCCAATCAGTTTGAGCTTGCCTCTTATTTATATAATTATTTAAGCAATAATTTCCTTCCGGAAGATATCAAGCTTCGTATGGGAAATATTGAGCTGCTGTTCCGCTTTTTAAGCAGCTTAAAGATATTACGGGCAAAAGATATCGGACCTATCGTAAAGTCTGTAAAATTTGAAAAAGACAAACGTACCATTTCCCAGCAGATCATTGACCAGATCATCAGCGGAAATGAAAAGAGATACCAGGCATACCAGAAGCTGCGCTCCGATGACTCCAATTTAACGGTGGAACATCAGGAAGCCATCAACTACTTCTTTGGCCAATGGGTGCCTCTTGAAAATCTCTTAAACCGTGTGACCAAGCGCAGTTCCCGTTCCGTAAGCGTATTTAATATCAACGCTTTAAAACGACTGGGAGTGCTTGATAAAGAATGTATTAACCAGATCGCCTTTTTACGAAAAATGCGAAATTCCCTGATCCATGATATTGAAGTACCGGAAGCTTCTTATATCCGGGAACAGGGCGAGGAAGCGAAAGTTTTACTGGAAAAATTAACGAAATTATTAGAAACGAAAACAGCAGAGGGGTAAATTCCTCTGCTGTTTTTATATAATAGATATTGTCTGCAAAACCTGCCAACAGCCGCACGGGGCTGATGCATAGCAGTATGTGGTTATGATCATTTGCAATTATCGGATTTCTTCAACTGCAGATATGTGATTTCCCTTCTTAACTGTAAACTGCATTACATACACTTTAAAGGGTCCATCGTCGCCTTTTGCAAAAGGTTCTTCTCTAAAGATTTCCGCCTGTATCCCCTGTTTTTCAAGATCTCTTTTACGTTTGTTGGCTTTTTCAAACAGAATTTTATGCTTTTTTTCGTTCTCTTCTCCAAAATAACGTCTTGGATAAATGGCCGCTGCCTGATCCATCTGCCGGATCAGATGATTGGTTACTCTCTTATGGGCTTCTCTGTGAAACATCCAGGCAATGTATCTGGCAAGTACCCTGACGGGGTATCTTTTATACAGGGATACCATTTTTGCAAACCAGGTATCTTTCTCCTGTTTTGCAGCCTCTTCCACCAGTTTTGCTGCCAGCGGCGAACATTTCCACGGTTCTTCTTTTTCTCTTACATAGGCCAGTGAAGCTGCCGGGTAAAACAGATAGCTTAACGGCGGAAATTCTCTTAAAACTGCCAGCTTTTTCTCTTCTTCACTGCAGCAATCTTCTCCCAGATATTCCCATTTATCCCCTAAAATAGCGATCTTATATTCTAACTGGCGCAGATACTCATATCCCTTCACCCAGAAATGACCGATCCCGCCGTAATCATACAGCTCACATTCCAGGCTGATATTTTTAAAAAACAGGGTGCAGACTGTATCTCCCTGATGGACCGCCAGGATATACCGCCCCTTTTCTTCACCTTCCGCGTCCGTGTTATCTGTTTCTTCTTTATCCAGGGAAGCGCTTAGTTCTCCCTCGTAATCCGGCAGGTAATTTCCTGTAAGCACTGCCTCATGGAATACCAGAAAGCTTTCCGCTGTGTCATTCATCATATACACCAGACGGATATCCGATGGCTTTTTCCTCTCATCACCAACCGGCAGATTCAAAAGTTCAAACTGCCCCTGTTCCAACAGATCTGCCAGCTTTTCAAATTCCATTCCCGAACAGTCTAATCTCACTCCTGCTCTCCTTCATTTGCCTCTTCCATAGTAACATTTTCCTGGCCATCTTCCACATACTCCAGACGCAGCACTGCCTGAGGCCAGTTTAAAGCAATACGGGCTACTTTTCCCTTTTCTGCTCCTGCTTTTTTGATCAGATCCAGCAATTCGTCCAGGACTGCCCTTGTAAGATAGCCGCCTCTCCAGTGAAAGGTAAGCATTTTTCCCTTTTTTGCTGCCTGGAGGGAACGTTTATACACATCTTCTGTCTTTGTAAAGGACATTTTCTTCTCTTTGTAATAAAAATGATCCCCGTCCGTACAGGCCGGCGCCGGCGCGATCAGCGGCTCATGGTCCCGGAAAATATTTTTATCATCCAGATTAAAGTAATCGTAGCGGATCTCCTTTGCACCAAAGCTGTGCTTACCTAACGTATTGTCAAAGGTAGCATCCAGGTGATAATACGTGCCGCCAATTTTTACAATATTCCAGGTATGACGGTATTTGATCCCTTTTTCAGGATTATTTCCGCAGATAGCGATCATACACCAGATACCTAAGGCGTCACAAAGCACTTTTACAGATTTGGCGATCCCTTCACATACCCCTACACCCTGTCCTAAAGGACCGATGATCTCATGAGAATAAGATTTCTTTAACTTATCATAATGTACATTTTCACAGATAAAATCATGTACATACTTTTCTTTTTCCCATTCCGAAAGCTTCATAGCAGGGCGGACCAGCTTTTCCACTCTGGCTTTTAATGCTTTCTGGTGTTCTTTGATCTTTCCTTTTTCAAAAATATACTCCGGCAAAAAAGTGATATTGGCCGAGTCCTGATAATACCGGTAATGAAATCCCTCTGCCCAGAAGATCTCCGGATGGTCCAAACGCAGCTGGAAAAATACGTCGCTTAGTTCCCGTCCTTCTAATTTCGGCACCTGGAAGCTGTCGGAAAGTGCCATGAGCCCCTGGTAAATGGCATAGTAGACAGCCTGTTGGGGCTTGCTCATCTTTGTATAGTAATATGGTTCCATAATAATTTCCTTTCATGATCAGATGAAAGTCACCGTAAAAAAGCTGATGTCATCTGCAATCCATCTGTCTCACAGAAGCCATCAGCTTTTTCTTAATGTCCTCTCAAAATCTTTCTGTGCCTGATTTTGTGAGAACATTTTATTTATGCACAGAGCATCTGCAACTCTGCCATATCTGTCCTTGTCCAACGGGAAATATTATAACCTGTCCCTTATCTTTTGTAAACTGTTTTTTGTTTAAAACCTGGCTTAAACATCCGGTTTACGGCCTAAATAAAGAGCTGCTGCCTCTTTTGAAAGGTTTTCGCCAATAACGATCAGCACTTCCTGGCCTTTTGGCGCCGGTTTCAGAGAAAATTCCCTGCTGGTGGCATTTAACTCCAACCAGCCGTTTTCTCCCTTTTTTATATAGCCTTTGATGCGAAAGATCTTTCCGCAGGAAGGATCCCTAAACATATTTTCTACTGCTGTTTTTAGCTGATCCGGATCCATGGAAAAATTCAGATAGTACAGAGAATCAAACACTTTCCCCTGTTCTAAATGCATTTTTTCATAATCTTCCATGCGATATTCACAGTTGAGCAGACGCTTATAATCAGCCTCTTCCAGATCTTCCCAGTTTTTGCACAGGATCTGATCCAGGGTAAACCTTCGTTTACAATGTACCTGTTCCATTGCCTGGTTCAGATAAGAAAGGGTGGCTTTCAACTGTTCTTGAGACACTTCATCGCATTTACTGAAAAGCACGCAGCCTGCATCTGCTACTTCTGATGCCAGCAGATATTTTGCCTCTTTTGAAAGATCCTCTTCCAGGCCTGCATCCACCAGTGCGATCACATTTCCCGGCTCATAAAAGCGGTCTAACGGCTCTTCATAAAGGGTGTCAAAAAATTCATCCACATCATAAATGCCAGACGGCTCTACGATCACCCGGTCATAGCCTTCCATAGCCATTGCGATCAGCTTGGTTTTAAATCTGCGTCTGTGGCAGTCTGCGTCACAGCCTCCGGCGATCATTTCCAATGTGCAGTTATCCCCTTCTAAATCCTGTAAAAGGAGCATATCCACATTGATGGCGCCAAAATCATTTTCCAGTATTCCGATCTTCTTTCCCTGTTTCATCAGATAAGAAGCATACTTTTTTATAAAAGTTGTCTTCCCGGCACCTAAAAATCCGGTGATCAGATCGATCTTTATCATATCTTTCACTCCTCGTATAATATCTTTTAGATACATAAATACATATAT
>UMEL01032995.1_pt1 | contig 13090 bp, 11 predicted proteins | sample 1964741 | NCBI WGS metagenome assembly UMEL01 (sample SAMEA4836019, study PRJEB28245) | human gut metagenome | biome: gut microbiome; material: fecal sample | place: Denmark | collected 2008
TTCTGAATGGGAGTTTTCACCTAAAAAATTTAAAGTAAATAATAACTGTATTGGGTGTGGAATCTGTAAACAAGTATGTCCCTGTAAAAATATAGAACTTAATAATAAGAGACCTTTATTCGGTTCTAACTGTACACATTGTTTATCCTGTTTTCATTGGTGTCCAAAAGAAGCTATCTCAATGAAAAATTTTACAATCAAAAATAGAAGAAAATATCATAATCCCAATATTGTATTAGATGAAATTATTAGAAATTAGTTCTCTTTAAAAAATAAAAAGAGTTTTCAAGTAATATATTACTCAAAAACTCTTTTTTTATTATTCATCTAATTCAGTACAGGCTTTTTCATACTCTAATTGACTTGCTTGAAATCCCTTTTCTTTATAAAGTTATAATTGCTCTATATCCCATCTCCTTAGCTTTTTCTATTGTATAATTTATTAACTTTCTTCCCAATCTCTGTCTATGAAATTGTGGTGATATAAATACAGATCCAAAAGAAATTATAGGATATTCTACTCCCATTTTATCTACTATCTTAGAATTAGTATAAAAAATAGCTCCTTCTACTTCTCCATTTACTTCAATAACATAAGTTAATTCTTTTATAAAATCTGGACTTTTACGTAACTTATTTACTACTATATGTATATCTGTTCCTGGAAAATATAGATTCCAAAAAGCTTCTCTTGCAATCTCTTCAACTCTTCTATAATCTTTTTCTTCTTCTTTTCTTATAATTATATTCATAATTTACTCCTTCACTTTATTTTCTCTTTCATTGTACTAACTATTTTATATCAAGTAAATAAATTTCTTGAACTTCTTTTTAAAATTAGATAAAATATTATAAAAAAGTGAGGTTATTTATGAAAATAATTTTTTCACCTAGTAAGACAATGAAATATAAAAATATAAATTTTAAAGTAACTAAAGCTATTGAGTTTTCTAATCATACTGAAACTCTGATTAAAAAATTAAAAACTTTTTCAATAGAGGAGATTGGCAATTTTTTTAAATTAAAAGGTAAACTTCTAGAAGAAACATATAGTAATATTCAAAATTTTGAAACTCTTTCTGAATGTGAGGCTCTTTCTCTCTATGAAGGAGTTACCTTTAGACAATTAGAGATAGAAAAATTTACTGATAAAGAGATCGAATATCTAAATAAAAACCTTTTTATTTTTTCAGCTCTTTATGGAGTCATATCACCAAATACAAAAATTAAGCCTTATCGTTTAGATATGACTATAAATATTTTAGAAGAGAGTATGTACAAATTTTGGAGTAAAGATATTAATAATTTTCTTGAAAATTATTCCACAGAAATTCTTATTAATCTTGCCTCTAAAGAGTTTTCTAAAATTTTAGATTATAAAAAATTTAAGGTTATTGATATTGAATTTAGGCAGAAAATTGATGAAAAATTAAAAAATATTAGTACTGAAGGGAAAAAAGCTAGAGGAATGATGCTTAATTACATGACTTTAAACTCTATTGAAGACATAGAAAAAATAAAAAAATTCTCTGAAGATGGCTATAGATTCTCTCCAGAAAACTCTACAGAAAATAAGTTATTCTTTATAAAATAATTTAAAAAGGAGAGGTTACTTAAACTGTAACTCTCCCCTTTATTTTCTCTATTTAGCACCTAAAGCTGCCATTGTTATATAGTTATATGGTTGGTTAAAGTGTGGTAAGAAGAAAATATCTAATAATTTTAACTTATCTATAGTTACTCCCTCTTGAATAGCTAATGAGAACATGTGGATTCCCATTGAGATATCTTGTTTTGATGCTATTTGAGCTCCTAAAATTCTTCTTGTATCCATGTCATAAACTATACTAATTAATACTTTATCATTATTATGTTCAATAAATCCTGGCTTTTGTAAATCCTCATATGAAGTTGCCACTGCATTATATCCTAATCTTTTAGCTTTTTCTAAAGTAAGTCCTGTTGAAACCATGTTTAATCCATAGATAGATATTCCATTTGACCCTTGAACTCCAACACTCTCTAATTTTGTTCCACATACATTGTGAGCTGCTACTACTCCAGAACGTACAGCATTTGTTGCTAGTGCTATATAGTTAGTATCCTTTATAGAGTTGTCATATACAGTTGCACAGTCTCCTATTGCATACACATCTTCCATACTTGTTTTTTGAGTTAAATCTACTCTATAAGCATTTTTAAATAACTCTAAATTTTCTTTTCCTAATTTTGTATTTGGTACAAATCCTACAGCTAAAATTACCATATCTGCTTTATATGATTTTTTATCTGTAACTACCTCTTCTACTTTTCCATTTCCTTTTATCTCAAGTACTTTCTCACCATAATTTAGATTGATACCATTATCTGCTAAATTCTTATTCATTAAATCTCTAAATTCTTTATCATAATATCCTGATAAACAACTATCAGCTAAATCTATTAATTCAACATTCTTTCCTATTCTTTGGAAAGCTTCCGCTAGTTCTACTCCAATATATCCAGCTCCTACTACCACGATATCCTTTATATCCTTATTTTCTAATTTTTTTATTACTTCCTCTGCATTTTGGTAAAGCTTTACAAATTGTACATTCTCTAACTCTTTTCCAGGAATATTTAAATCTATTGGTAAAGATCCTGTTGAAAGTATTAATTTATCATAAGACTCCTCATACTTCTCTCCATTTTTACCTGTAGCATAAACTTTTTTATTTTCAAAATCTATTTTTTCTACCTCTGTTTCCATATGGATTTTAGCTCCCTTGGCTTCTAATCCCTCTTTTGTTGCATAAAATAATCCTTCTGGACCTGAAATTTGTTTTCCTATCCATAGTGCCATTCCACAACCTAAAAAACTTATATTTGAGTTTCTATCAAATACAACTACCTCTTGCTCTGGATAATTATTTAAAATTGTATTTATTGCAGCTGTTCCTGCATGGTTTGCTCCTACTACTACTATTTTACTCATATATATCCTCCATAATTCTATACCTGAAATTTAAACTTTTTCTATTTTTAAATAGTTTACTATTTACATCTACTTTTTTCAAATAAATTTAATTTCATTTTTTGAGTAAAAACAGTAAAAAAATTGCCCATTTTAATCAACTTTTTTTTCAATAACTTACTTATTTTTTATTTTAAAAAGAATCAGAATTAGTTAACAAAATTTTCAATCCTTGATATTTTCTTAAGTTATTTTAATATTAGAGTAATTTTTTATTTTTCTATCCCCATAATTTTATATATCTCTTCTATATTTAAATTTTCTCTTAAAGTGGTCGCTAATTTATCATACTCTCCCTCTTTAAATTCATAAAAAGAGAATTTTTCCTCTAACGGTTTTAATCCTTTTCTCTCTCTTATATTATTTAAAAAAGTTCTAGTAAATTTATCATTATCAAAAATACCATGTATATATGTTGCAAAAAGATTCTCTTTAGCTACAAATAATAAATTTTCACTTTCAATAAGATTTTTTTCATTACCATTTGTAACCCCTTGATGAATTTCATAACCTTTAACTACAATATTTTCACAACCAGCTAATATTGTCCCATTTAGATCACCTACTATTCTATTTTCACTCTGTTGAGTGCATTTCATTTTTTCCATAGTGGTTATCATATCTAAAATCTCAAATCCTTTTGTTGAAATTTTATCTCCTTCTATGTTAAAAGGATCTCTAATCTCCCTTCCTAACATCTGAAAACCACCACATATCCCTACTATGCATGTTCCCTTGTTATATAGTTCTTTTATTTTATCATAAATTCCATTATCCTTTAATTTTTCTAAATCAGATATTGTATTTTTACTTCCCGGTAAAATTATAATATCCTCTTCTCCCAGCTCATCTTTTGAAAAAATATAATTTAATGCAACATCTGAATAGTGGCTTAAGACATCAAAGTCAGTATAATTAGACATTTTATCTGTTCTAATTACACTAATTTTAATCTCCCCTTTATTTGAATTAAATTTATTTATTTTTTTTGCTAGAGTATCCTCTTCCTCAATCTCTATCTCCATATGAGGAACTACTCCTAAAAATTTTATATCTATCCTCTCTCTCTTTAATCTGTCCATTAACATATCTATTCCTGGCTTTAAAAGTTCTAAGTCCCCTCTAAACTTATTAATAATAATCCCTTTTATTCTTTTTCTATCTCTCTCTTCTAGTAAGGCTATTGTTCCATATAAAGAAGCAAAAACTCCACCTATCTCTATATTTCCCACTAAAATTACTGGTGCATCAACTAATTCTGCCATCCCCATATTAACACAATCATATTCTCTCAAATTTATCTCAGCTGGACTTCCTCCACCTTCTAATACCCCTATATCAAATTCTTCCTCAATCTTTTTATAATTTCTTAATGCAACCTCTTTCCAATATTTTGAATTTGAAAAATACTCCTTTGCTTCACTATTTTGAATTGGTTTTCCTTCAATTATAATCTGTGAGTTATTATCTGAATTTGGTTTTAACAATATTGGATTCATAAAAGCCCTTGCTCTCTCTTTTGCTGCTTCAGCTTGTACTACTTGGGCTCTTCCCATCTCTAATCCCTCTATATCTACGTAAGAATTTAGAGCCATATTCTGTGACTTAAAAGGTGAAACTCTATAGCCATCTTGAACAAATATTCTACATAAACCTGCTGTTATTATAGATTTTCCAACAGATGAACCAGTGCCTTGTATCATAATTTTCTTATGCATATAACCTCCGTTAATCATTAAATCCTCTTATCACTTTATTTAGATGTAAAATCTCCTCTTTTATATTTCTATGATGTAATTTTCTTATATCTATTCCACCTATCTTAAACATCCACTGTAACCATACTCCCATAATAAGAGCTGTAGCAATTGTTCCTAATCCTAATTTTCCTCCTAATAACCACCCAACTACGAAGGCTATTATCTCTATTCCATTTTTTATAACACTTACTGGCTTATTAAATTTTTTTGTTAATATCTGCATAAATCCATCTCTAGGACCACACCCCATTCCCTGTGTCATATATAAATATGTTCCATAACTATAGAAAAATATACCCACTAGTAACTCCAATATTCTAAAAAATAAATTTTCAAATATAGGTATGAAATCTAAAACTATTATCAAGTCCATAAAAAGCCCAATAAATATAAAATTTAAAACTGTTCCTATCCCTATTGGTTGTCCTAAAAATATGTCCATCAAAACTATTATTACTCCTAGACTGATACTTGCCTGTCCTATTGTTATTCCAGTAACTTTTGATACTCCTTGATGTAATACATCCCATGGTGCCAACCCCAAGTTTGCTTTCAGAATAGTAACACATCCCAATGAACAGATAAATAACCCAATAAACAATTTTAAAAATCTAATACTCTCTTTTTTCAAATAAATCCCTCCTAAGATAAGTTCTCTTAAATTATCTTACTATAAACTCCTTAATTTTTCTAGTTTTTTCTAATTTTAAAAATTTTTTTTAAAAAATGCTTGCTTTTTTTTAATTTAGTATTATACTTCTCTACAAGATATAAAACATTTGGGGAGGTTTGAAGAATGATGATGACACTTAACATAATAATTTTTGTCATATGTATAATACTATTCATAATACTTATTATGGATCAAATTTTATATACAAAAAATTATGTTAGGAATTTGTTTAAAGCATTCTTCAAATCAAAATTTGAAATGTCAAAAAATATTGTATAATCTATACTTTATTTAGTTTTATAAGATTATCCATTTTTGAACTTGAACAGCCTAACTTGGCTGTTTTTTTTATACTTTTTTTACATCTAGGAGGAAAATAATTATGAAAACAATGGAACTAGCTAAAAAATATCACAACTATGTTGTATCTATGAGAAGGGAATTTCACCAAAATCCAGAAGCAAGTATGGAAGAGTATAATACTTCTAAAAGAATTAAAGAGGAGTTAGAAAAAATGGGAGTAGAATATAGAAGTATTGCTGGAACTGGGGTTGTAGCTACTTTAAAAGGAAAATTTCCTGGAAAATGCATAGCTTTAAGAGGTGATATTGATGCTCTAGCAGTTGTCGAAGAAAATAAAAAAGAATATGCTTCTAAAAATCATGGTCTTATGCATGCATGTGGGCACGATACTCATGCTTCAATGCTTTTAGGAGCTGTTAAAGTTTTAAAAGAGATGCAAGATGAGATTCATGGTACTGTTAAATTTTTCTTTCAACCTGGGGAAGAAGTTGGAAAGGGAGCAAGAAAAATGGTGGAAGAAGGGGCTCTTGAAGGTGTTGATTCAATTATGGGAATACATATAGCTTCAATGTTACCTGTAGGAACTATAAATGCTGAACCAGGTCCTAGAATGGCTGCTGCTGATAAGTTTAAGATAACTATAACAGGAAAAGGTGGACACGGTTCTGCTCCTCATCAATGTGTAGATGCTGTAGTAGTTGGTGCTGCTACTATTATGAACTTACAAAGTATTGTTAGTAGAGAGCTTACTCCTTTAAAACCAGCAGTTGTTACAGTTGGTTCTATCCACTCTGGAACTAGATTTAATGTGATAGCTCCAACAGCTGTATTAGAAGGAACTGTTAGATACTATGAACCTGAATATTTTAAAACTATATCTCAAGCTATTGAAAGAATAGCTAAACTTACAGCAGAAACTTATAGAGCAGAAGCTAGTGTAGAATATGAAAACGCTGTAAAACCTACTATAAATGATGAAAGTTGTGCTAAGCTTGCTCAAGAAACAGCAGCTAAAATAGTAGGAGCTCAAAATGTTGTAACTGTTGGCCCTGAAACTGGAGGAGAGGATTTTTCTGAGTTTTCTTCAATTGTTCCAGGTGTTATGACAAAATTAGGAGCTGGAAATCCTGAAAAAGATGCTTGTTATCCTCATCATCATGGAAAATTTGAAGTTGATGAAGATGCCTTTATATACGGTGTAGCATATTATTCTCAATATGCTTTAGATTATCTTAATACAAATAAAACTCCATCGGAGTGTTAATTAAAGGAGATGTGATTGATTATGAATAAAAAAGTAGTTGTATTATTTTTTATGATTGTATTAGTAGTTGCTGGTTATCTTAAATTTTCTTCTAAAGATATAAAAGCCCAAGAATTAAAGAAAAATAAGATTACTATTGCCATGAAAGCTGACCCAAAAACCTTAGATCCTCAAAAAAGTATAGATACAATGTCTAACAAATCAATCACATTGTTATATGATACACTTGTAGATTTAGATGAAAATTTAAATTTAAAACCAGGACTTGCTGAATCTTGGGAAAGATTAGATGATTGTAATGTGGTTTTTCATCTAAGAAAAGGTATTAAATTTCATAATGGTGAGGAATTAAAAGCAGAGGATGTGAAGTTTACTTTAGAAAGAGCTGCCTCTTCTCCTCAAACTCTTTATCTTTTTAAACCTATTAGTAATGTTACAGTTATTGATGATTATACTGTAAAAGTTAGTACTGATAAGCCTTTTGGAGCATTACTCAATAATCTTGCTGCCGTTCAAGGGGGAATTGTTTCTAAGAAAGCCGTTCTAGAATATGGAGATGATTATGTAAATCATCCTATTGGAACTGGACAATATAAGTTTAAAGAGTGGTTACCTGGAAATAAAATTGTTTTTGAAGGTTTTAAAGATTATTATTTAGGAGCTCCTAAATTTGAAGAGTTAAGTTATCTTACTATTCCAGAAGTTAGCAATAGAATGATTGCTCTTGAAACTGGAGAAGTTGATGTAGCCTTTGATATTGGAATTATGGATAAAGAGACTATTGAAAAAAATAATAATTTAGAACTTGTGGAAGTTGAATCCCCTGCTTTACTTTATCTAGGATTTGACCAAACTAATCCTATCTATCAAAATAAAAAATTAAGGGAAGCTATTGCTTACGCTATTGATAATCAAACATTTGTAGATGTTGTATTCAGAGGTTCTGCAGTAGCTGGAGACTCTCCTCTTCCAAAAGCAAGTCCTGCTTATGATGGAAATGTAAAAAAATATAAGCAAAATTTAGAAAAAGCTAAAAAATTATTAACTGAAGCTGGTTATCCTAATGGATTAAACATTGAATTATGGTGTATGGATGATGGTCCTAGAGTAGATATGTGTGTAATCATTCAAGATCAATTAAAAAAGATTGGTATCAATGTAGAGATTAAAGTTTTTGAATTTGGTACTTATGTTTCTAAAACTGCTCTTCCTAATAAAGAGTTATACTTCCTATCTTGGAACTCATCTGGTGATGGAGATGTTGCCCTATATCCACTATTTCATTCATCTCAACATGGAGCTCCTGGAAATAGAAGTTTTTACTCTAATAAAAAAGTAGATGAATTATTAGATAAAGCTAGAGTTTCTGTTAACGAAGAAGAAAGAACCACTCTATATAAAGAAGTTCAACAAATTTTACAAGAGGATTTAGCTATTTATCCATTAGCCTATCCAAAAATTAATTTAGCTAAAAATAAGAGTTTAACTGGACTTGTATTCAAGAAAAATGGAGACATTGATCTTACAAATTTAGATTTCAATCAAAAATAATGAAAGAGACTATTGTAACTTTAAATAATTAAAACTTTAAAATTGACTAAGGAGCTTTTTTATCTCCTTAGCTTTTTTTATAAAAACTATCAAGTATTTAAAATTTTTTCAAATTTTCAATATAATACATCTATAACAAATTAATTGAATAAAAGCTAAGAATTTGAACTGTGTTTTAACCCATATTCTACAAATTTAGATATTAAATTTTGAACCTTATTCCATTCTTCGTTTTTTTCCCATTTTAATGATTTGTTAATTGAAAAACTTCCATAAAAGATAAAAAGAAATAACTTTTCAGCCTCATATTCTGTTAAATTATAATTTTTCATAAATTTTTTTATACTGTCTTTTTTTGCATAGTTATATAATCTACTAGCAATATAATTAGATAGATAAAAATCATTAAAGAGTACTTGATATTTTGAAGTTATTGATTTTTGACATAGTGGTTCTTTGTCCGATTCATTTAAATTTTTATTATTAATATTATCTGTTAGTTCTAAAGCGTCATCTAAAACTTCTATTAAAACTTGATTAAGATTATTATAGTGTAAATAAAATGTTGCTCTTGCTATTTTAGCTTTTTTACAAATTATTGAAATATTCAATTTTTCATAAGATATATTTTCTAATAATTCTAAAAACGTATCTTTAATTAATCTACAAGTATACTTAGCTCTTATATCATTTTTTCTTTTTTTCATTTTTACCTCAAAAATATTTACATATTTTAAAATATGTAAATAAAAATACATTTTTTTAATAATTGTAATTGTAGAAATTTTATATTTAAGATTATAATATATTTATAGACAACATGTCAATTAATTTAAAAATTAAAAAAGGAGAAAATTTGATGAAGTTAAAAAAAATAGGAACACAAATACAGCAAATTCGTAATGCAACTATAAAATTAAGCTATGGAGGCTATATCTTTCTTATTGATCCATGGCTTGCTCCTAAAGGTGCAACAGGAAGTTTATTAGAATTAAATAAAGGAGAGTTTAAGGTAAAAGAATTAGTAAAAGAAAGTATAAGAATGCCAATATGTGATTTACCTTTTTCCACTACTGAAATTTTAGAAGATGTAGATTTTTATATTGTAACACATTTACATCCAGATCACTTTGATATGGATAATTATAATGAAGTATTAGATAGAAATATTCCTATTTTTATTCAAAATAATGCAGAAGCTGATTTTATGAAAAATTTAGGATTTAAAGATATTAAGATATTACAAGAAAATGGAAGTTCTTTAGGAAAAATAAAACTCACTAGAGCAGAAGCTTTACATGGTTCCCTAACTCCGTGTGGTCCAGCTAGCGGTCTTATTTTTGAAGCTGAAAGAGAACCCACAATATATTTTGCTGGGGATACAATTATGTATGATGGAGTAAAATCTGTAATAGAGAAATTTAAACCAGATATAATAATTTTAAATGTTGCTGATGCTTTTTTTATTAAATATGGCCATTTAATAATGGATGAAGAAGCAATTGATATCATTCATAAATTAGCTCCAAATGCAAAAATAATTGCTTCTCATTTAGATAACGTTGCTCATGCTTATCTTACAAGAAATATATTATTATATAAATTAATCCAAAAAGGAATTGAGCAAGAAATTCTTATTCCAAATGATGGACAGATTTATGATTTTTAACTAAAATCTCTTTATAAGGAACTGCTGTAATTTTAATACCACTTCAGGATTTAATTTTATTTTTTCTTATTTTTAAAATTTTGTTATTATCTTAAAATTTGAATTATCTAATTCAAAGAAAGAAAAGTAAAAAAGCTCTATTTCATTTATCAAAGATCTTTTTAAAAGATAAGAATATCTAATAATAAAAAGATTCATATTTTTTATAAAAAGAAAAAGATGGAGTATAAATCAATAATTTTTAGTCATCATTTTATACTCCATCTATATCATTACTTATCAGTATATCCTTCTATTATATTTGTTAAATGATCTCCAACTCTTCTATAGAAATTTATAATATCCATAAAATTTGTAGTAGTCATTGTAGTAGCTGCTTCCTTTATTCCGTGATCCATATAATTTTTCTTTGCTGATTTATATAAACTTGTAACTTCTTTAGCATCTACAACACACTCTTTTATAAGAATTGGATTTTTTTCTTGATATCCTCTATCTATGTGTTTAAAGAAATCATTTGTTTTTTCATGTAAACTCATTACTACTTCTATTTCATTTTCTGTTAGAAAAACAGCATTATCATGTAATTTTTTTAATCCATTAGCTATTCTTAATAAATAATCACTTATTGTTTCATACTCATCTGAAACGATTAAGTTATTTCTAATATCTCTTCTTAAACTATTGTTTATATCTTTATTATTTAAAATTACGAAATTGGCATCTGTAATCTCTTTTTGATAAAGATCTAAGTCGTCCTCTATTTTTCTTAAATCCTTTATTTTATCATCAGTTAAATTCTTAGAGTTACTATACATATTTTTAACTTCATCAAACATTATTTGAATCATTTTACCCATATTTCCAACTTCTACCTTCGTTTGCTCTACAACAACTCCAGAAGTTTTTAACATAAGCTCATCTATCTTAGTTTTTCTATCACTTACTTTTCCATCATCTTTTACAACTTTACATAGAAAATCTGCTAAATATCCTATAAATGGAGTAAACATAATAACATTTACAACATTAAATGTTGTATGAGCTGTTGCAATTGCCATTGTCATATTAGCTTCTGGATTACTAAATAAAGCTAAAAATCTTAAATAAAATGGAAATACCGCTGTTACCCAAATAACTCCAAAAGCATTGATAATTGTATGAGCATATGCTGCTCTTTTTGCATTTACATTTGCTTTTAATGTAGCTAAGATAGCAGTTATAGTAGTACCTACATTTTCTCCTAAAACTAAAGCTACTGCTGTTTCATAAGTAATTAATCCTTGTACAGCTAAAGTTATTGTTATTCCTAACGTTGCTGAAGATGATTGAACTATAGCTGTTACCATAGCACCTACTAAAGCAGCCTTTAAAACACCAAAATATGTATCAGCTGAAAACATATGGAATAATCTTACAAATTCTGGCATACTTCTTACAGGCTTAAGTCCACTGCTCATCAACTCTAGTCCTAAGAATATCATTCCTAATCCCATTATTGTTAAAGCTCTAGTTTTAGCCTTATCTCCCTTTAAGAACATATGAGCTATTGCAGCAGCTCCTACAATTGGTAATCCGTATTTTCCAATATTAAGAACCAATATCCATCCAGTAATAGTTGTTCCAATATTTGCTCCAAATATTACTCCCAATGCTTGTTTCAATGTAAGTAACGATGCGTTGACAAATCCAATCGTCATTACAGTACTTACAGATGATGATTGTACAAGCATTGTAACAAACATCCCCATCAATATAGCTACAACTCTATTAGTAGTTAAAATAGCTAAAAATCTCTTTAACTTCTTCCCTGCTAATTTTTGCATTCCAGAAGACATGTTATCCATTCCATAAAGGAAAATTCCAAGTCCTCCAAGAACCTTAAAAATTATATCCAGATACATTTTACCTCCTAAAATAAATAAGAATTTATATAACTTTTCTCTAAAACTTCAATATTTATAACTTTTTAAGAAAAAAGCACGACATTTTATTATATTATCTTATTTAGGAAAATTCAAGTTTTTAAATATAAAAAAGATTTTTTTTATTTTTTTTCACTTTTTTTGCATGTTTTTTTCTTTTTTAAAACATTTTATGATTACTAGTTATCTCTTTAATGCCTGTAAAGTTTTCTCTAAAGCTCTTAGTGTGTAATCTATTCTAAAATAACGTGCATTTTCCCCCATATGACCTATTCTTAATACTTTATCAGCTAGATATCCATATGATTTTCCTAACATTACTTCATGATGCTCTAGCATATAATTATATACCTCCTCAATGCTGTATCCTTCAGGAATGTAAAATGCAGTCACTGTAGGAGAATATCCACCTTTTAAATATAATTCTAATCCTAAGTCCATTAATTTTGTTCTTGTGTACTCCGCTGCTGTATAATGTCTTTCTATTACCTTATCAAGCCCCTCTTCAAACATATTATCTATAGCTACTCCTAAAGCAACTATTGCAGACATTGGCATTGTATATGGAAATAATTTTTTCTCCACACAATTTTTCCATAAAGAAAGATTACAATAAAAAGATGGTATTGGAGTTTTTCTACTTTCAATAACATTCCAAGCATCATCACTTATTGTCATTATTGTAAGCCCTGTTGTAGCTGAAAAGACTTTTTGTGAAGCTCCTAAAGCAATATCAATTCCCCACTCATCAACTTTTAACTCTGTTCCTCCTACAGATGAAACAGAGTCTACTACTGTCATTATTCCCATAGATTTTAATGTTTTACATATATCCTTAACATTATTTAAAACACCTGACGGAGTATCACAATGAACAACAGTAGCATATTTATATCCCACATCTTTATTTTGCTCTAAAAATACTCTCAACT
>UMEL01036259.1_pt1 | contig 13071 bp, 7 predicted proteins | sample 1964741 | NCBI WGS metagenome assembly UMEL01 (sample SAMEA4836019, study PRJEB28245) | human gut metagenome | biome: gut microbiome; material: fecal sample | place: Denmark | collected 2008
GATTCATAAGATTACAGGGGCGATTGAAAATGTGAGTGAAGGATACAGTGACGATGTGCTGCACGTAGACACGTTTGCGGAGACAAGTCAGCTAAGTGAAGCGTTCAACAAAATGCTCGGCAGACTAAAGCAGCTGGACGACTCCAGAGAAGAGTTTGTCTCAAACGTTTCCCATGAACTGAAAACTCCGATGACATCGATGAAAGTGCTGGCAGATTCGCTTCTTGAGCAGGAAAACCTTCCTGTGGAAATGTACCGTGAATTTATGGAAGATATCGCGAAAGAAATCGACCGGGAAAATCAGATCATAACAGATCTTCTTTCTCTTGTGAAAATGAATCGGACCGGTCAGACGATGAACATTCAGCAGGTGAATATCAACGACTTGCTTGAACAAATATTAAAGAGGCTGAAACCGATCGCGGAAAAGAAAAATGTTGAGATGGTCATGGAAAGTTTCCGTCCGGTGAGCGCAGAGATTGATGAGACGAAATTTACACTTGCCGTTTCAAATCTTGTGGAAAATGCGATTAAATATAATCATGAAAACGGATGGGTTCATGTGTCTTTAAATGCCGATCATAAATATTTTTATTTAAAAGTAGAAGATTCCGGTCTTGGAATCCCTCAGGAAGATCAGGCACATATATTTGAGCGGTTTTACCGGGTAGACAAGTCTCATTCCAGAGAAATCGGCGGAACGGGACTGGGGCTTGCGATCGCCAGAAACGCAGTGATCGTTCACAGAGGATCGATCAAAGTGCATAGTAACGAAGGCGAGGGAACGACATTTACAGTTCGGATTCCGCTGATCTATACAACAGTGCCGGAAGGAGTGGGGAGATGAAAAGGAACAGGAAACTTGCGGTCGTAATATGCATTTGTCTTATTTTGTCCTTGTGTCTGCCGTTTTTCCTTTCAGGCTGCCGGAAGAAGAAAATAGATTCGGAGATGTCAGTCTATTATCTTAATGAAGACAGAACAGGACTTGTTAAAGCGCCCTATGAAACCGGGAAAACGGCAAAAGGCAAGAAGATGACGGACAAAGAAATCTGCGGTATGGCAGAGGATATACTGGAAACGCTTCGGAAACCATCGGATAAAATCGAAAATGTTCCTCCGATTCCGAATGAAGTATCTGTACAAAAATGTGAACTGCGGGGGAGTATATTAGATATCGACTTCAATAAAGCGTATTTAAAAGTAAACAGTCTGGAAGAAAAGCTTATGAGGGCATCTATTGTATGTTCGCTTTCGGAAATTGAAGGGGTCAACGCAGTACTGTTTACGATCGACGGAGAGTCGCTTAAAGACAGTGACGGCAATTCGATCGGACTTATGACAGAAGATGATTTCGTAGAAAACACAGGATCGTCACCGAGCGCCTACCAGACGGTAGAATTAACGCTTTATTTTGCAAATGAAAGCGGAGATAAGCTTGTTCCGCAAAAAGTTTCGGCAAGGTACAGCAGTAATTTGTCGAAAGAGAAAATGATCGTTGAGAAACTGATGCAGGGTCCTGAAAGCGGAGCTTATCCGACGATCAACCCGAATGCAAATCTGTTGGGAGTGACGATCAAAGATGATATTTGTTATGTGAATTTCGATAGTACGTTTCTGAACGGAGAGTATGATATCCTGCCGAAACTTACGATTTATTCAATCGTAAATTCGCTTGTTGAGGGAACAGAGGCGACGCAGGTTCAGATTACGATTAACGGAGAGTCAAAAGCTAAGTATATGGGCACTGTGGATCTTTCACAGCCGCTGAAAGAAAATTTAGAGTTGGTCGCAGCCGATGACAAAAAATGAAAAGACGACCATTATGTATATTTTGCGTACTGTTTCTTACAGTACAGGCGATAAGGGTGCTGTTTTTCGGCGCGGGAGATTACACTTCCGCGCTTGGGCAGATCGTAAACCGAAACAATAAAGGAGAAATCAATCTTATATTGACGGGAACGGCAGATAGGATTGATGAAAAAGAATCTGTAACGGCAGTCCGTGTAAAGGGGAATGCCGTCTCTTTTTATAGTGGCAGCGATCGAAAGATCGCAAGGCAGTCTGTATTCGGAAAAAGCGACGGGCATCGTTCTTCCTATGATTTCAGTCAAGAGCTGCCAAGAAAAATATGGGAAGAGAAAGTGCTTGTTTATCTTGAAAAAGAAGATGCGGCACATATCAAAATCGGAAATAAACTAAAAATAAAAGGAAAGGCGTCTGCATTTGAGACTGCACGTAATCCGGGCAATTTTGATCAGAGAGCTTATTACAAAAGGCAGAAAATAGGCGCATATGTATGGGCGGATGAAGTCGGTATATTATCCGGGCAGACTGAATGCATCAGACAATTCCTGCATGAATTCAGGCAAGGTTGGAAGAAACTCCTTGTAGGGTGTTTGGGCAGTTATTATGGAAACACGATAAGTGCGATCCTTCTCGGAGAAAAAGGAGACCTTGATCCATATATGAAAAAGTTGTATCAGAAAAACGGGATCGGTCATCTGCTGGCCATATCAGGGCTTCATATGTCCTTTATCGGAAGCGGTCTTTATGGATTTCTGAGAAAAAGAGGAGTGGGATTTCCGGTGTCAGGAGCTGTCGGAACGATTGTTTTGCTTTTTTATACAGTAATGACCGGAGCGAGTATTTCAGCTTTAAGAGCGCTTATTATGTTTTCCGTTCGGATGGGCGCTGAAGTGACAGGAAGAGATTATGACCTTCCCACAAGTCTTGCTGTGGCAGCGGCGCTGCTTAGTGCAAAAGATCCTCTCTGTCTGTCAGATGCAGGATTTTTGTTTTCTTTTGGATCACTTTGCGGAATTTGTATGCTGACGCCTTTGTTTGAATGTTTGTTCGGGTGTGGTACGGAGAAAAAGAATATATGGACGCATATGGGGAAAGCGGTGAGCGCAAGTTTGGCAGTGAATCTGTTTTTGCTTGGTCCTATGCTGTACTTTTATTTTGAAATCCCGCCGTACTCGGTTTTTTTAAATTTGTTTGTGATCCCGGCTCTCCCGGTTATTATGGGAACGGGGCTGTCGGGTTCTGTGATGATCCTGCTTGTAAAACCGATCGGTATTATTTTGCTGAAAAGTTCCGGCGTGATACTTTGGGCGTATGATCGATTGTGCTCTGCGGCAGTTATGCTTCCGTTCGGGCGGATAACGGCAGGAAAACCGAGCGTACAATTACTTGTCGCTTATTATGTGATATTGTTCGCGTTATATGGAATGTATCGGCGTTTTCCAAAGAAAATATGGGGGTATATGCTTTTTGTTTCGGCGGCGTTTTTGATTGTTTTATGCGGAGCAAAAAACCGGGATATTGAAGGAATAAAAATAACAGTGCTGGATGTGGGGCAAGGTGATGGCATTGTTCTTTCGGGAAAAGGGAAAAACTATTTGATAGACGGGGGCAGCAGTGATGTAAAACAGGCAGGCGCTCAACGGATCGAACCGTATTTGTTGTCGGAGGGCATCGGATGCCTTGATTATGTATTTGTGACTCACGGAGATGAGGATCATATCAGTGGAATAAGAGAACTTCTGGAAGGGCAGAAGCTGGGAGTTCGTATTGACACGCTTGTGCTTCCTCCCGAAGAATATCATGATGAAAAGTTGGCAGATCTGGCGCGCATAGCGGTAGAAAACGGAACGCGTGTCGTTTCTGTGAAAACAGGAGCAAATATATATGGAAGAGGAGAAAGGCAGACAGAAAAAAACGATTCAAAAGAAGTGATGCGGTTGAGATGTATCGGCCCGCTTACGGACATACCGCAGGGGCTGACAAAACCAAAGGCGGGAAATGAGGCGTCTCTTGTGCTTGAGTTTTCTTATGGGAATTTCGATATGCTTTTTACCGGGGATGTGGAAGGTGCGGGAGAGGAACTTCTTGTTAAAAGCGATGTTTTGAGAAAATATGAAATTTTAAAATGTGCCCATCATGGATCGAAAAACTCGGGTACAGCTGCATTTCTTGAGAAGACAGATCCAAGAGCGGCTATCATCTCGGCAGGAATTGATAATCGGTACGGACATCCGCATGAAGAGACGTTAAATAGGTTGAAAAAGAGAAAAGTGAAAACATATAATACTCAGACAGACGGGGCTGTCACAATAAAGTCTGACGGAATACAGATTAGTATTGAGAGTTTTCTCTTGTCAAAATGATTGTTTTTCCTTTATAATACAAGAGTTATGAAAAGCTTAAATGAAGATTTGAAAACGGGACAATTTAAACAGATTTATCTTCTGTACGGAGAAGAGTCATATTTGAAGCGACAGTATAGGGAACGGCTTGTCAGAGCGATGATTCCGGAAGGCGATACGATGAATTATGCCGTCTATGAAGGAAAGAACATAGATATAAAAGAGGTAATCGATCTGGCGGAGACATTGCCGTTTTTTGCATCGCGCCGTCTTATTGTGTTTGAAGATACAGGCTTTTTTAAAAATGCAGGAACAGATCTGGCAGATTATATTACGGACATCCCGCCTACTACTTATTTTTTATTTATAGAAAAAGAGGTAGATAAGCGAAACAGGCTGTATAAAGCGGTAAAGGCAAAAGGTCATATTGTCGAGTTGACGGTTCAGGATGAAAATACGCTGCGGCGCTGGGTGCTTGGTCTTGTAAAGAAAGAAAAAAAGCAGATGGAAGGCGCAGATGCGGCATATTTTCTGAATAAGGTCGGCACGGATATGGAGAATATCACACAAGAACTGGAAAAACTGTTTTGTTATACGATCGGAAGAGATCGGATTACAAGAGACGATATTGATCAGATCTGTGTCACTCAGATTACGAACCATATATTTGAGATGGTCAATGCGGTTGCAGGAAAAGACCAGAAGAGGGCGTTGGATCTTTATTATGAGCTGCTTGCCCTGAAAGAACCGCCGATGCGTATTCTGTTTTTGATGACGAGAGAATACCGCCTTTTATTTCATGTCAAAGGTCTGATGGCGAATGGATACGGGAAGAAGGAAATCGCTTCAAAGGCAGGGATCCATCCGTTTGCTGCGGGAAGGTATATGGATGCGGCGAAACGATATGAACTCGGAGAGCTGAGAACTGTTATGGAAGAAGGGGCGCAGTTAGAGCAAAATGTTAAGACCGGACTTATGACAGATACTTTGGCTGTGGAACTTTTTATTGTGAAGAATTCGGGAAAGCAGTGAAGTTTATCACAAAATCAAATACAGAAATCATATAAAATATGCAAATAATGGAGGAATGAAATTGTCAGTTATAGATCAGAGTAAAATAAGAAATTTTTGTATTATCGCGCATATCGATCACGGAAAATCTACGTTAGCAGACAGGATTATTGAACAGACAGGCCTCTTGACGAGCAGAGAGATGCAGTCTCAGGTGCTTGACAACATGGAGCTTGAAAGAGAACGCGGAATTACGATTAAAGCACAGACGGTTCGTACCGTATATAAGGCAGACGACGGGGAGGAATATATGTTTAACCTGATCGATACGCCGGGACATGTAGACTTTAATTACGAAGTTTCAAGAAGTCTGGCTGCGTGTGACGGAGCGATTTTAGTAGTTGACGCAGCTCAGGGAGTAGAAGCACAGACATTGGCGAATGTATATCTTGCGTTGGATCATGACCTTGATGTGATCCCGGTGATCAATAAGATCGATCTTCCGAGTGCAGATCCGGAGAGGGTGAAAGAAGAAATTGAGGATGTGATCGGTATTGAAGCGGAAGATGCCCCGCTTATTTCAGCTAAGACAGGACAAAATATCCATGACGTATTGGAGCAGATCGTGAAAAAAGTTCCTGCGCCTCAGGGAGATCCAAAGGCTCCGTTAAAAGCGCTGATCTTTGACTCCGTCTATGATTCTTACAAAGGGGTCATTGTATTTTGCAGGATAAAGGAAGGAACGGTGAAGAAAGGAACTCCGATGCTTATGATGGCGACAGGCGCTCAGGCAGATGTTGTGGAAGTCGGAACTTTCGGAGCGGGAAGATTTATACCATGTGAAGAGTTGAGCGCCGGAATGGTCGGATATATTACTGCCAGCCTGAAGAATGTAAAAGAGACGCGGGTGGGCGATACAGTGACTGATGCGTCAAGACCGTGTGACTCGCCTTTGCCGGGATATAAAAAAGTAAATCCGATGGTATACTGCGGACTTTATCCGGCAGACGGAGCAAAGTATCCGGATCTTCGAGACGCTCTTGAAAAATTACAGCTCAACGATGCGGCGCTGCAATTTGAAGCGGAAACATCGGTCGCTCTTGGGTTTGGATTCCGCTGCGGATTTCTCGGACTTCTTCACCTTGAGATTATCCAGGAACGTTTGGAGAGGGAATATAATTTGGATCTCGTAACAACGGCGCCGAGTGTAATTTACAAAATCCATAAAACAAACGGAGAAGTGATCGATCTGACAAATCCGACGAATATGCCGGATCCGGCGGAGATTGATTATATGGAAGAACCTATGGTAAAAGCGGAGATCATGGTTACATCGGAATATATCGGTGCGATCATGGATCTTTGTCAGGAACGCAGAGGCATTTATCAGGGAATGGAATATATCGAGGAAAAACGTGCCGTATTGAATTATCATCTTCCGCTGAATGAAATCATCTATGACTTTTTCGATGCATTGAAGTCAAGATCAAGAGGATATGCGTCATTTGATTATGAGATGATGGGATATCAGAAATCTGAACTTGTGAAGCTTGATATTCTTATTAATAAAGAAGAAGTGGATGCATTGTCGTTTATTGTATTTGCAGGAAGCGCTTATGACCGCGGAAGAAAAATGTGCGCGAAATTAAAAGAAGAAATTCCGAGACAGCTTTTTGAGATTCCGATACAGGCGGCAGTCGGAAGTAAGATCATCGCTCGTGAAACAGTAAAGGCAATGAGAAAAGATGTGTTGGCAAAATGTTATGGCGGTGATATTTCACGTAAGAGAAAACTGCTTGAAAAGCAGAAAGAGGGAAAGAAAAGAATGCGTCAGGTCGGCAGCGTAGAGATACCGCAGAAAGCATTTATGAGCGTACTGAAGTTGGATGACGAGTGATTTTTGTTGTCGATGTATAAGTGAAAAAGTGATGTTTAAAACATCTTAAAGAGGTAAAGGAAAATATGAAAAAAGAACTGGAACTGTATGTGCATATTCCTTTTTGCGTAAAGAAATGTGCGTATTGTGATTTCCTTTCGTTTTCTGCAAAGCAAGAGGAGGTTTCTGCTTATGTGGAAGCTCTTGCGGAGGAGATAAAAGGAAAAAAAGAACAGTTTTCGGATTATTGCGTGACAACGATTTTTTTAGGCGGTGGAACTCCTTCTATATTAGAGGGAGTATACACTGCCTCTATTTTTCGTGCTTTGCGGGAAAGTTTCGATATTGCGGAGAATGCGGAAATAACGATGGAAGTAAATCCCGGAACTGTGTCGGAAGAAAAGATAAACATGTGGAAAACATGCGGAGTGAACCGGTTAAGTATCGGTCTTCAATCGGTCGATGACGGAGAACTGAAAATGCTTGGACGTATCCATACATATGATGAATTTCTCACTACATGGAAGATGGTAAGAAAAGCAGGATTTCATAACGTTAATATCGATTTGATCTCGGCGATTCCCGGGCAGACAAAAAAGAGCTGGGAAACAACGCTTCGCACAGTCGCGCAGTTACAGCCGGAACATATTTCCGCATATAGTTTAATTATAGAAGAAGGAACTGTTTTCGGTACGATTTACGGGGAGGATAGGGAGCGGATATGCCAAAAAGAACTGTTGTCCCGCGATAGTAGTATGCCGGAAGTATCAGATAAAGACGGTAATATAAGAAAAGACAGACAGATACTTCCGCTTCCCGATGAAGATACAGAACGGGCGATTTATGAAATAACAGAGAAGATCCTTCAGGAATACGGGTATGAGAGATATGAGATTTCAAATTATGCAAAACCGGGATATGAGTGCAGGCATAATTTAGGGTATTGGGAGCGAAGAGAATATCTCGGACTGGGACTGGGGGCGTCCTCTCTGATTGCCGAACACCGATTCTGCAATACAGATAAAATGGATGTTTATATAAGACTGAATAAGACTGTAGATCCGGACGGCAAAAAAGAAGAGAGTAAAAAAGAGGTATGGGAAAAAGCAGAAGAAGTAAGTGTACTGTCAGTGCAAGAGCAAATGGAAGAATTCATGTTTCTCGGACTGCGGAAAACAGATGGAGTGTCGGAAAAAAGTTTTTTTGAAACATTCGGGGTGCAAATAGATACGGTTTACGGAGAAACGATCGGAAAACTTGAAAAAGAACGTCTTTTGATAAAAGAAAAAGGGCAGATCCGCCTGACAGAGCGGGGAGTTGATATAAGCAACTATGTAATGAGTGAGTTTTTGTTTTGAAAAAGCGGATGCTGTTATTCTGCCTCTTTCGGATAATAGGAAATTCAGATAGAAGACATCGTTTCGGATGTACAGAAATAAATAAAAAAATAATAAACACTGTTGACAAAAGGAAAATGCAGTGCTATCTTAATATACGAAAGGTGTTAGCACTCGAAAGAAAAGAGTGCTAATAGCGAGAGAGGAGGAAAAGCTGTGGCGGTCGATACGTCGTTAAGTGAAAGGAAACTTACTATATTAAAAGCGATCATACAGAATTACCTTGAGACCGGAGAACCGGTTGGCTCGCGGACACTTTCTAAATATACAGATCTGAATTTAAGTTCCGCGACGATCAGGAACGAGATGGCAGATCTTGAAGATCTCGGTTATATTTTTCAGCCGCATACGTCGGCGGGAAGGATTCCTTCGGATAAAGGATATCGGCTTTATGTTGATATGCTGATGGAAGAAAAAGAACAAGAGATTGCAAAAAGAGAAAGCGCGATGTTGGAGAAAACCGATAAGGTTGAGAAAGTATTACAGCAGGCAGCAAGAGTTTTGGCGACGAATACGAATTATGCGACGATGGTATCGTCTCCGATTAACAATCGGAATACGCTGAAATTTATTCAGCTTTCTCAAGTTGATGCAGAACAGATCGTAGCGGTTATCGTACTTGGCGGTAATGTAATCAAGAATAAGATCATCGAAGTAGGGGAAATGTTAAGTAATGAGAATCTTCTGAAGTTAAATATGCTTCTTAATACTACATTGAACGGACTTCCGATCGATCAGATCACACTTGGATTGATCGCAAGGCTGAAAGAGCAGGCAGGCATTCACAGTGAGGTTGTCGCTCATGTATTGGATGCGGTGGCAGAGACGATCCATGTAGAAGAAGATATGAAGATTTATACAAGCGGAGCTACGAACATCTTTAAGTATCCGGAGTTGAGCGATAAGCAAAGCGCACAGGAGATCATCAGTGCATTTGAAGAGAAGCAGCAGCTCGCCGATCTTGTGACAGAGACACTGGCAAGTGAGGATAGTCACGGAATACAGGTTTATATCGGAGATGAGACTCCGGTTAAAACAATGAAGGACTGCAGTGTCGTGACAGCGACGTATGAACTTGGCGAAGGCATGAAAGGAACGATCGGCATTATCGGACCGAAACGGATGGATTATGAACATGTCATGAAGACGCTGAAAATTCTGCAGGGAGAGTTGGATGCGATTTATAATAAAGATCCAAAAGGATAGAAAGGTGGAAAGCCGGTGGGTGACAAGATGAGCAAAGAAGATATGATAAAAGAAGCTGTCGAGGAAGCAAAGGCAGAAGCGGCAAAGATGGAAGACGAAGCGGCTGCAGATGAGCAGGACGAGGCGGCAGAGACGAAAGGATCTGTTGAGGAGGAAGCTTCAAAAGAGACGGAAGAGTCTCAGGATACAAAAGATACAGAATCAAAAGAAAAGAAAAAGTTTTTCGCAAAGAAAGAAAAAAAAGATAAAAAAGACGAGAAGATTGAAGAATTGACTGATCGTCTCACCCGTCAAATGGCAGAGTTTGATAACTTCCGCAAGCGTACAGAGAGAGAAAAATCTCAAATGTATGAAATCGGAGCGAAAGATATCATAGAAAAAATTCTTCCGGTTATCGATAATTTTGAACGCGGTCTTGCAGCCGTGCCGGAGGAAAGTAAGGAAGATCCTTTTGTAGAAGGAATGGAAAAAATCTACAAACAGATCATGACGACTTTGGAAGGGGTCGGTGTAAAACCGATCGAAGCGGTAGGTCAGGAATTTAATCCTGATTTCCATAATGCGGTTATGCATGTGGAAGATGAGGAAGCGGGTGAAAACATCATCACGGAAGAATTTCAAAAAGGCTATATGTATCATGACAGCGTCGTAAGACACAGTATGGTAAAAGTAGCAAATTAGTAGAAAAGCAACTTTATTTCAGAATAATAAAAAGCGATAAGAAGCAGGAGGAAAAAATCATGGGAAAAATAATCGGTATTGACCTTGGTACAACAAACAGTTGCGTAGCTGTTATGGAAGGCGGACAGCCGACAGTGATCGCAAACACAGAAGGCGCAAGAACAACGCCGTCAGTCGTAGCGTTTACAAAGACAGGAGAGCGTCTCGTAGGAGAGCCGGCAAAACGTCAGGCAGTTACAAACGCAGACAAAACAATTTCTTCTATCAAAAGAGAGATGGGAAGCGATTTTAAAGTGACGATCGATGAGAAAAAATATTCTCCTCAGGAAATTTCCGCAATGATCCTTCAGAAATTGAAAGCGGATGCAGAAGGTTATTTGGGAGAAAAAGTAACGGAAGCTGTTATTACAGTTCCGGCATACTTCAACGACGCGCAGCGTCAGGCTACAAAAGATGCAGGAAAGATCGCAGGTCTTGATGTAAAACGTATCATCAACGAGCCTACGGCAGCGGCTCTTGCTTACGGTCTGGACAATGAGAAAGAGCAGAAAATCATGGTATACGACCTTGGAGGCGGTACGTTTGACGTTTCCATTATCGAGATCGGCGACGGCGTGATCGAAGTTCTCTCAACAGCAGGAGATAACCGTCTTGGCGGTGATGACTTTGACCAGAAGATTACAGATTATATGCTGGCAGATTTTAAGGCAAAAGAAGGCGTTGACCTTTCAACGGATAAGATGGCTCTTCAAAGATTAAAAGAAGCGGCAGAGAAAGCAAAAAAAGAACTTTCTTCCGCAACAACAACAAATATCAACCTTCCGTTCATTACGGCAACTGCCGAAGGACCGAAACACTTTGATATGAATCTGACAAGAGCAAAATTCGATGAGCTGACAAGAGATCTCGTAGACAGAACGGCAGAGCCGGTAAGACGCGCTCTTTCCGATGCGGGACTTACAGCGGCAGATCTCGGTCAGGTATTGCTTGTAGGCGGATCTACACGTATTCCGGCAGTACAGGAAGAAGTAAAGAGACTGACAGGAAAAGAACCGAGCAAATCTTTGAATCCGGATGAATGTGTTGCTCTTGGAGCTTCTGTTCAGGGAGGAAAACTTGCAGGAGACGCAGGAGCAGGAGATATCCTTCTTCTTGATGTTACACCGCTTTCTCTTTCTATCGAAACAATGGGCGGAGTTGCCACAAGATTGATCGAGAGAAATACAACGATCCCGACAAAGAAAAGCCAGATATTCTCTACAGCGGCAGACAACCAGACAGCGGTAGATATCAATGTCGTACAGGGAGAAAGACAGTTCGCAAAAGATAATAAATCACTCGGACAGTTCAGACTTGACGGAATCCCGCCGGCTCCGCGTGGAATCCCGCAGATCGAAGTTACTTTCGATATTGATGCAAACGGTATCGTCAACGTATCTGCAAAAGATCTCGGAACAGGAAAAGAACAGCATATCACGATCACAGCAGGTTCTAATATGTCAGATTCCGATATTGATAAAGCGGTAAAAGAAGCTGCTGAGTTTGAAGCTCAGGATAAGAAACGTAAAGAGGCGATCGATACAAGAAATGAAGCTGATGCAATGGTGTTCCAGACAGAAAAGGCAATCAAGGAAGTCGGCGATAAACTGGATGCCAACGATAAAGCGGCTGTAGAAGCCGATATGCAGGCGTTAAAAGACGTGCTGGCAAAATCAACTCCGGAAAATACATCTGAAGCCGATGTGGCTGAGATCAAAGCTGCGAAGGAAAAACTGATGGAAAGCGCACAGAAACTTTTCACAAAGATGTATGAGCAGGCAGGCGCAGCGGCAGGTGCAGGTGCAGCAGGAACGAATCCGGGTCAGGATGCAGGACCGGCTCCGGAAGGATTCAACGGAGATGATGTCGTAGACGGAGATTATAAAGAAGTTTAAGATATCAGAGGAAACGAGATAAAAGCTTGAAATATCAGGCAAAATGTAAAATAAAAATTCTACGGGATCGTGTAAAAAGCGGTTTCGTAGAATTTTCTTGAGGAAAGGTAGAGTATTCGTATTATGGCAGAGTCAAAGAGAGATTATTACGAGGTGCTCGGCATCGGGAAAGATGCTGATGAGGCGGCGATCAAAAAAGCATACCGTGTACTGGCAAAGAAGTACCATCCCGATATGAACCCGGGGGATGCCGAGGCGGAAAAGAAATTTAAAGAGGCATCAGAAGCATATGCTGTTTTAAGCGATCCTGAAAAACGACAGAAATATGATCAGTTTGGTCACGCGGCATTCGATAGCGGCGCGGGCGGCGCAGGCGGTTTCGGAGGCTTTGACTTTAGCGGTGCGGATTTCAGTGATATTTTCGGCGATATTTTCGGCGACCTGTTCGGCGGCGGAAGACGAGGCGGAAGAAGTAACGGACCGATGCGAGGCGCAAATGTCAGAAAAAGTATAAGAATCACATTTGAGGAAGCGGTTTTCGGATGTGAAAAAGAATTAGATCTTATTTTGAAAGATCCATGTGAAACATGTAATGGAACAGGGGCAAAACCCGGAACATCTCCCGAAACATGCCCGAAATGCGGGGGCCGGGGGCAGGTTGTCTATACATCCCAGTCTTTTTTCGGAACAGTTCAAAATGTGCAGACATGTCCTAACTGCGGAGGCTCCGGTAAAGTGATTAAGGAAAAATGTTCAAAATGCGCAGGAAGCGGATACATTGCAAACCGAAAGAAGATCAAAGTGTCTATCCCGGC
>UMEL01040661.1_pt1 | contig 13035 bp, 10 predicted proteins | sample 1964741 | NCBI WGS metagenome assembly UMEL01 (sample SAMEA4836019, study PRJEB28245) | human gut metagenome | biome: gut microbiome; material: fecal sample | place: Denmark | collected 2008
AATTAAGAGTATAATAATGGGTCAATCGACTTTATATTTTCCATATAATATTGACAAAGAAACTGTTTTGATTTTTCTGCCTCTTGATTGGGGATCTGTTTTTGGATCAGATTCATTTCTCTGATGAGAAAGATAGCAAGCTATCTGGATAAGAGAAGCGAATATGCCTCCAAAACGCTCAAAACATAGACGAAAACAACAGGAAAATAACAAAATTGGTTGTTTATAAAACAATCAAAACACTTTCTTATATCGAATTCATGTTAAATGACAAAAAACAAGCCAGCCAATTCATTCTAAAAATATTTGAATTAGCCGACTTGTTTGTATCCTTAGGTGTTCCCCTAAATAAGATTCGCCTAAACGGAAAAATGGAAAACTATCCGGTTATTCCTACGGATCAGTATCTCACATCGCGCACACAGAACACACCGGCTCTGCCGTATTTTTTCCGTTCTTCCTTGTCTTCCTCCACCATGCCTCTCTCATCTGAATAGTAGCGCATCATATGCATTTCTACCCGGCGAATTTTCAGCAACTCCCCTTCCGAATCGGTCTTCCAATAGTTCAGTATGTAGCCGGTAGGCGTATATTCGTGTCTACCGGGATAATAGCGGCTGTAAGAATACGCCGTACGGCAATGGAACACGGCGCAAAGCCGGTGCTTAAAGTTATGATTCCTTTTATCACTTAAATCGCATGTCAGACTGAGTGGGTTGTACCAGCCGTAAGCATCACCTACGGCATCCTTGTCTCCCGGCTTCACCATGGGCGAGAAAGGCAGGTTGTCCTCATCCTGGAAGAAGTTGAATGCCAGCTGAATCAATGTCAGTTCGCGTTCATTGGGCAAGCGCCACGCTCCGGCGGGGGTCACTCCGTCTCCTGCTTCGTGATAGTCTTGGGCTATGGTAAACTTATCTCGTTTGGCATTGTCTATCTCAATAAGTTTCAATGTCGTACCTGTCCATGTTACCTTACTGGGAGTATCTTTATCAAATCTCAGGTGACTCGGGTCAGTGCACTCAAATTCCGCAATCGTATCCATCAGCATGGGTTCTTGTGCCAGCTGGAATTTCTTGTACAGACGGTTCTGCGTATCGCGTTCGTTATGGGGCTGAAGCTCCCGGTAACTGAACGAGCGCATGGCTTCGTCCGCCAAAAAGACTTCCAGCGTACGGCTTGCTTCATCGTATTTGTAATAAGGAGACGAAACTTCCCTGTCCATCCTGCCACTCACGACTCCGCTTCCCAAGCTCCTCACACTAATCATGTGTCTCAGATACGTATGACTTATGTATCCTCCCAGTTCCGACCATATTGTGGAATAAGAACCGTATGTACTGGCCGTATATCCCTGTACGGGATTGTCGGTTATCTCTTTCCCGTCTGCTCCTATATATATATCGAAAGACGATTTCCACAAGGCGGCTTCTTTTGCCATGGCAGGCTCTCCCAGCCACATACCCACCAATTGCCCTATGGCAGGTACATACCAGCGCAGTTCTTCCTCGTCCAGATAGCCGTTGCCGTTCAAATCACGGTTACGTATCAGCATGATAACCGGATCGTCGGCCTTTCCGCTAAACGGTCGAGATTCCTTCAGACTTCCATTTTTCCTCAGTATAAAACCGGATAGGAAAGGTGATGTTTTAAGCCCCCATTCCATACCATGTATATTACAATTTCCAACCTGACCATCCAGCTTTTGCCAAGTATTCTTTCTGCCGTCCCAAACTTCCCTCTGGTCTGGTTCTGGCTCATACAGGATGGCCGTCTGCTCTTCCACCGACTCCAAGCCGAATTTATTGAGAGTCTCATCGTTCATATCATAGAAGCAGGCAATGGAACGTTGTTTCAGCGTATAAACCGACTGCGACACCGCGCTCTTACCATCTTGGCTGAACTTGAGGTCGGTAGCAAGCGAGAAGATACGATCCTTGCAGTTGATAAAATCTTTCAGATGTACCGATACCGTAATGCGCGGGTCGGGATGTCTTTCATAAAAGTTCTCATCCACAAAGCAGGTGTAGTACGCCGAATCCTCCTTGCTTGCATAAAACTCATCGAGCGCATCGAACACACTTTTCACCTTGTCAGGATGATAGTATTCCAGGAGATAGGGGCTTTCCTTATCCGGTTTTGTTCCATTATAGAAATAGTTATCCTTTTTCGTCTCTTTCGCAAACTCCAGCCACGCCAGATAGCCTTGTGCCACCTCTTTGGTAATACCGAAACTGCTCACGGATACACATTTGCCTTCCGAACCTCCGTCTGGGGTACCTTTAGGATAATACATCACCCCCATGACCCCGAAAGGTGTGTCGGTATACAGATAGACACCATTCTCAATGTCTTTCCGCATGAATTTCATCTCCACCTGGTCAAAATGGGCATCGATATGTGCGAAAGCCTCATGCTTGAACACCACTCCTTCCGCTCCCGGAGTCTTTTCGTTCTCATCTTCCACTTCCACCACTATATCATCCACTCCGTTGATGGTTACATTATACGTATAGTGATGGTCGCGCTCCACGCTGAAGTGATTGAGGTCTTTCCCGAAATTACCCAAATGGATATAATAACGGACATCGGCAGCAACCGTCTTGTCTGCATTTTCAAACCATCCGGTCAGTTCAATATAAGTAGAAGCTTTCGGAGCAAACTCAAACTTGTAGTGCCCTTTGTGATTATCGGCATTATCAGCATGAAAATCATCGGGAGCGGTCTCTTCCGTATTTTTATTGTCGGCAGTCTTCACCACCTTATCCCGCTGCCTGTATTCGGTAATCTCCACGCCGGATCTTACCTTGCGTATGTTCTCCGGCAGGTATATAGTAAAAGTGAGAGAATCCAGTAAACCGAAATTCACCGGCTTGGCATCTTCCACCAGGATACGGTCCCGCTCTTCTTCCGTCCACGCCTGTGCGGTGGGCGACACATAATGAGGTATATGGCGAACCGTGTAATCTCGCGCCGTAAACTTCACTCCTTTACCTTCCCTGATATTCATTGTAATCTTGCTCATCAGGCGTTTCAGCACAAACGAGTTGTCTTCATCGTGTTTACCGTCCGGCAACAGTGTATGAGTTTTTCCCTCTTCATCCGTATAACTGATTTGCCCCTGTTCGTTCACATGACATAATCCTGTATTGTTGTTCACCATACCCGTAAGCGGCAGATAACCGTCTACGCTGTGTATGTTTCCGTTCCACTTCGGGGTTGCTTTTTCAAAAAACTCCGCCTGAGTGCCCAGCGCATCCCCACCCGATACTCCCGGAAAGAAATTAAGGAACGAACTTTGCGCATTGCCCAACAGATAGATATACACATCGCCCACCGGAACATAGAACTTGATTTCACCGCACGTAGGGTCGTCATTATCGGCAATCCATCCGCCGGTAGCGCCTTCCAGCGGCTTATTGGACGGATTGGAGAACAGATGATAGGCCAACAACTCATTTTCTTCCGGATTGTCGCTCTTCGCTTCATATACAAAAGCCATCACGCCCGAAAGCTGGGAGTCATAATCAATCTCTCCACCTGCCGCACGGGTTGTAATCGTGGTAGTGATGCCACGTCCCACACCGAACGGAAGCCTCACCTCCACCCGCTTGTCACGGTCTACTCCCTGCAAGTCGTTTCCTTCGATGAACTCATCGGTGCAAGATGCAAGCGACAGGAGCGCCAACAGTCCCGCCGCCAGAATATGATTCACTGTTTTTTTCATCATGCTGTATATTTTTGTCTGTTATTCGTCTGCCTAATTAAATTCCACATCTCCGCCTCCAGCTTCCCACGGAACAATCATCCAATGTGCTGTCATAGCCACATGTCCGTGCATGGAAATAACGGAAAACAGCCGCAGGTTCATGTTGGCTTCCACTTCGGGCAAAGCCACATATTGCATATCAGCCTCATGTCCTTCCGTACCGTCACTTTCCACTTTATGTTCATGCGACAGTATTTTCAGATAATATCCCCTTGAACTCTCTGCTGACGGATTCTCAGGATAACGGTCTGCAATTTCATTGGAGTTGGCAAACAGATAAATCGGTTTGGCTGGCATCCACTGAAAGTTTTTCGTGTCTGTATTCCCGGCATGTGCCAAAGCCTTAATCTCGTTGATATGGGTCTTCTCCAGCAAGTTCTTTTCATACACCTCATATTCCGGTGTCCCTTCTTGCGGAGCGGTTTCCGGTTCCTCCGGCCATCCCGCACTCAGAATTACCTTGCCGTTCTTCTGATTCTTCGAGTCGGAACTTTCACCGGCTCCCTCCAGACAATTGAAATCTCCCGTATATTCGTACTTCTCTTTCGGAAACAGATACCCGTATTCCGGCATATTGTAGAGATACAACCCGCGCCCCATATAGAGCTGCCCCTCTCCGGCGTCTGCCACATCCGCCTTGGCAAAGTAAAGCTGTAGTTTCGCTATGCTGCGTTTCAGTTCCAGGTTTATCTCCTGATTATCGTGCGTAACTGTTCCACGATACTTACAGGTCATCGGCACAATGGCAGAGCGGTATTTTTTTCCCGTTTCATCCTTGTCTGTTTCCGTTCCGCCCGACATATATTCCGCTTCCGGCAGCCGGCTGAAAGTCAAAGACTCCAGTCTGTCCGGCGCAACTTCCAAGCCTTCGACCGGATGTACTCCCCCAGCTGTCTCACCGGGCAGTACAAAAATGTCTCCCTTGTTTTCGCTAAGCAGTTCTCCGGCCTCCTGCTCATTGGCCACTGCATAAAACCAGACTTCTCCCTTCGGCAATTTCCATTCAAAAGTATGAGCCGGCACATCCTCCCCGCCATAATAATACCCCACCGGGCTGCCATCCTGGAAAGCATACACCCTGAGCGTCTTCACCTGCGAGTCGAAATCATCCGTTTCTGCCGCCCTTGTATCGATTGAAAATTTCACCGTCACCGGTTCTCCCTTTCCAGAAAACATCCCTTCCTTTTCGTCCGGTGTACAAGCCGTCATTATCCCCGCCGTTGCGGAAAATATCCATATATATGAGTATTTCAGGATTTTCATATCTTCTCCTTCCTGTTTATGAGATTACCAATCTGCCGAAATATCCTTGCTGTCCCAATCGCCCACGCTCACTTTGACAGTAATGTCGGCATCACCGGCAGGTAGCGTTATTTTATAATGGTAAGTGTTCGACTTTATCCATTCCGTTGTCTGAGCTACATCCAAATATACTATCGCTTCTTTTGCCTCCGACAGCGGTTTGCCGTCATAGGCATACTTAAAGGTTACCGCCACATCCTCCGTCACCGGCTGTGGCAACAGCAACACGCCATCCAGCACGGTAGCGCTACTTCCGGCTTCTATCCGTACGCTCCCGCTGCGTACGAAAGGAGTTTCCTCTTCCGCACAGTTCACCCGGCTTTGCCATGTCGAGTTTTCCGGTGTCCACAGCAAGTCACCTTTATAGTCCACACCGAAAAGTCTGATGTCCGACACTTCCGCCAGCTTCTCCCCGGTACGGACAGTTAATTTCACCTGTGCCAGTTCATGTTCGAATGCCAGAAGCACGGGGGGCATCGTTCCGCCGCCCTCATAAGTCACATCCGGTTTTGTTGTCGTCATTAAATCAACGGCATCCTTCCCCATTCCGGAAGAATCAAAACCCGTAACCCTGAGTTCGCCTTTGTCGTTGCAGGAAACTTCGGTAGCGGCACCATCCTCTTCCATTTTTTCCGGATGCACCGCAAAAAAATCATAAGGTCTGCCTACAGCCCAGAAACGTTTTTCGCCATAGTTTCCCGACGGAGTAACCGAAGCGGCATCGAAAAACAGTTTCGGTCCGTCGCTTTCCCGTACCCATCCCCACAGTGTGAAATTATCCATACCCTCCTTGTCACTTTCCACCACGGCGCGGGTGACAACTTGTGTGCCAAAGGCAATCGGCACCTGTTGTTCCGGATTGTTTTCTTCCGTCATGCTATCGGAACAGCCGGCAGCGACCAGCATGGCCGTAACAAGAAGGGAATCCTTTTTAAAATTAAGTCGCATAGGCATTTATTTTTTATTTGAATAAGTAGTGACCGGGAGGGGAACATTCAACCCCGCCCGGCCTGTTATATTTCCGCAACCCGACGGATGGAAAAAACAGGTTTGCGGCGATTCAGTTTATTTTCCGGGGTTTGAATCAGGAACGCTTGCATCGAGGTCCTGAGAATATTCAACAAAATCATCCACTGTCACATCAAATGTGATAGGAACCAAAACAGGTTCCGGATCCGGATTTTCAGGATCGGGGTTTTCAGGGTTAAAGCCACCGCCTTCACCAAAGATAAGGGTATAAACATAACGCTTGCCCTGCTTCCAGACTTGTTCGGTTTTTCCGCTTATGTCCTTGGGTTCTCCTACCAGAGAGACGCCCACCCATGCGGTTTCCTCTTGTGAGTCCTTGTCTGGCCACAATTGTACATCAGATGCCGTATCTACCAGCTTGCATTTAACAAGCACACGTGCTGTCCCCGTGATTTTGTACTCCGGATTTTCATCTGTTCCACCGGTCTTCGTAATCCAGGGATTCAATGTCTGCGGCAAAAGGAGCAATCCCTTATAGCCATTGTCTGTTTTAACAGTCAAGTCCCGCACAGATGCATCTTTGGAACCTACAAAACCTTGTTCCATTATCGGAATAATATCAGCGGCATAGCTGTTCTGCTTTGCGTTCTCTTTGTTATATGCGATATCCCATGTTCCCCATGAGTCGTCAGTTTCCGTGTCTTTTTCAGTTTCCTGCCATTGGGTAGTAGTGCTCAAAGTCGGCCAGGAGAATGTACCCTGTTTCTCTATTCCATCCACTTTCACCCCGTCTACAAACACTGTCAGGTTGGAATTGGTATTTTTGATTTTGAATACAATCTGTGACAGGGCATGGCGGAAGTTGACCGTAACCGGTTGTTTACCCTCATGTTCGGCTTTCTTTTCAGCCAGGTTCAAGGCATAAAGCAGGTCTTCATTGCCGGATACGTTATAGTCTACAATTTTCTTGTCGCCATTAACTGTAATGTCAACATTACCATTCTTCGTATCCATCGGACTATAAGAATAGAAATCCACAGTTGATTCCGGCCAGAATTTGGTATCACCGTATGTCCATATGTTGTCTGTTTTCGTCACATCATGATTCATATACTCCAATCCTTGTGTAAAGGCATACACGTGGAAGTCCTTGATACTGTTTGTCGTAGTAGCCTCACTTCCTGCACGGGTAGCTTTTCCTGCTACTGCACTCAAGCTGATACCTTCACCTCGGTTCATTTCTATCGTTTCGTCATTGGTACATGCCGTTACCAATGCCATGGCCGATAGTGCCATCAAAATTGATTTCGTCTGCATAACATTAAAAGATATAAAAAACTACATAATAATATCGTTTTCGACTTCCACCCAATCATCAACCTCCACATCAAATCCGCCCTCGTCCGGAAGCGGTTCCGGAAAGTCCGCATTGTCAATGATGATGTGCACATGCTTCCTGTCCGGTGCTTTATGTACTTGGTCAGTCACATCAAAGGTTGTATAGAATTTCTCCTTATTGGAATACCATACATAAAACATCATTTTGTGCGGACGGGCATTCTCTTCATGATGACCGAACGTATAAAACTTACCGGTCATTTTCGAACTCTCGGGGTGGAGTTCTGTTTCGAAGGGGACTGTGACACACTCCCTGTCCAGTTCCTCGTTGGCAAACAGCATGGAGGGAGCCATGCTCGACAATGACCCGCAAGCCTGCGTCATATACTCCATGTTCTTGACATTACGAACCTCATAGGTGTAGGTACATATCAGTTCGGCAGGATAAAGCTTGATGACATGCTCGCTACTTTCTATCCATTCGACCTTGTCTTTGTCTGTAAAGGGAACACATTCATAACTTAGCCCTGATTCGGTGATTTCCACATTTCGGGCGTTACTTCCCCACATCATGTCAGGGCAGATAACGACACGCTCGTCTTCCGAACCTTTGGCCGGAGGCGCATAATGGACACCGTTCCCATAAATGCTCTCAAATACGTTGCCATCCCGTGTATATCCCTCATGGGTGTCAAATCCTTCCATTCCTCTGAACAGTAAAGACTCCGTATCATTATTGTAACAGAGTATCCTGTACCTTCCCACTTTAATCTCTACCGGCCCTCCGTCTTTTCCTGCAAAATCGAACCGGATAGGGGCCCCACCCTCTTCAGGATAAAAAAACACACACATTCCTTCCGGGTTGGCTTGCGGGGCATTTTTCCAGTCAAAATCCACTCTGACCGTAACCACATGCGGATGATGGAAACAGAGTTCCTTGTGCTCGCATGAAAAAAGAATCATGACCAGCAGTGCGTAAACAGTCATTCGTATTCCGGTTTTCATCGTCCGCCTCCTTTCCCTTTGTTGAAGTTTCCCCTGCCAATCAGCCATACCAGCGATATTTCCGCCTTAGTAGGACCGAACCAGTGCCGTTCCTTGGTAGCCTGCCATACGTAACAGTTGTCTACCGGAGTATATTCGTAATAGGTTCCTCCCCAATACCCGACAGCGATAGTGAAGTCAATGTTCAGTCTGTATGCCACCGGCAGCGAGTAGCCGTATTCCACACCCGTGGAATAGTTCATTTTGTCCCAAAGTGTTCCTCCGGGTTTTCCACCCATATAGCCTTTTCCTCCTGTCTCAAAATCATAAGTAAAAATCTGCCCGTAAAGTCCCACATGATGTCCGGTAAGAGGCTTTTCCTTGGCGGCTTTACCGAACCATTTCCGAATGGCTATGTCACCGCCATAAGTTCTCCAATACCAGTGTCGCCGGTCTGTTTTCCACCAGGCATACATCCAGTTGGCACCTACACTCCAGTCTTTGCCAAGATAAAGTTCCACACCGATATTCGGTACAAGCAATGCGTCATACAGCATATTTGTCTTCACAGCAAGATACAGGTTTCGTGGCTGCGGAGGCATATATGGAACGAGAGATAGAGGTCCTGCCGGTTCGGGCTCGGGCACAGGCAGTTCAATGGAAGGCATTGGCATGGGAGCGATAGGATTCCATACTTTCTCATACCACAGGTATAACCGGGAGGCACGCAACTCCGGAAAATGTTTTTTATACATATACCAATAGGGCACTCCGCCACGCAACTGCTGTATCCGCCGCAAATGGTCACCTTTTGAAAGATCGTCATTTGCCGCATCCTCTGCCAGTTCATGCAATAAATGCAGCGTTTCTTTTCGGTATGGCAGATCCGGATCATCACTCACAAGACGGATCAGACCATTCCAGTCTCTTCCGAGGAACACATTAGTTTTCAAAGAATCGGGTAATTCTCCATAGCGTGAAAGGTAATTGAACAACACATTGGCACGCTTTACTGACAAACGTCTATTCAGAGGGATACTGCCTTCCGGGGATGCACCACCTACTACCTGAATACGTTTCAATTGATAAACGGAATCCGCATAGCTTGTCCGTAGACTGTCCGCAATCCGGTCTAACGCTTCTTTGTTATTTCTACGGGATGGTTCCAATACGGAATACCCTTGTCTGAAATAGATTTTTACCGAATCCTGTATCTCTTGTGCCTGGATATGGCCTACATAAAATATCAGGAATACAAGTAAGATTTTTCTCGCTTTCATATTGATTCCATATTTGTATATAATTTATCAATACATCTCTAGGAGAAAAAGCATCATTTGTTTATTTTGTGGAGAGTATATACTTCTATAAAAAGCATTATAGTATTTTTTAAAACACCTTCAACTTCTTACAAGCAGCCTTCTTCTTATAAACAGCCTTCCCATGATTTAGGCATATTTACTCCACAATTCCCTATGGTAAATGTACCTCTCTTTTCAAGAGATGGGTTACCTTGTAATTATTAGCCTAATCATTTAAATATCAAGTAATTTTTATACTGTTCTTCTTTATAAAATCCGTTTTTGCTCAACAAATATTTCTTTTCGCTCAACCGTTTTTTGAGCATGAAAAATATTTTTTATCATTTATGGGGTGTTTTTCTATATTTCTTGTAATTTTGCATCAAGAAATTCATCTCTTGAAAAGAGAGGTCCATTCGCCCAATATGCTACTCTCTGCACAAGGATTTTAGAATCAGACTGTTCGCTTTATCTATAGTGGCAGTGTCCAATGAGGCCAGATAGATCCTTGTAGTGGTTTCCGAGTCATGCCCCATACCTTCACTAATTACAGAGATCGGAATATTCTTACTCCGAGCTGCGCTGGCCCAGGAATGACGGGCTACGTAATGAGTCAAAGGAACGGATAAGCCTAATTCTTTTCCTATAGTTTTCAAATGTCTGTTGATACGATGGGAGGCATTGATATATTGTTTTCTCTCATCTACACCTGATTTGACGATGATGGGGAGAAGATATGGAGACTCAGGAATATTGTAACGGTCCACGATCTCCTGCATACATGGCTCCCATTTTACAAAAAGTCGCTGCCCGGTTTTTTTCCGCCGGTATGTAAGGATACTGTTATCAAGATCCTTCTTCCTTAAGAATGCCATATCGACCATGGACATCCCCCTTGTATAAAAACTGAAAAGCAGCATGTCCCTCGCAAATCTTTTAGCCGGATAAATTGACAGGTCCAACATTCGGAGCTGTTTCATCACACGCAGTGGAACGGCCCGCTTCGTTGTCCTCTCGACTCCCGTATAGACATATTTGAAGGGAAAACGCTGGGTGACGAGTTCCTTCTCTACGGCACGGTTGTAGGTCGCACGCAAAATACGCATGTAAAAGGATATCGTGTTCATGGAGATTTCTTTAGACTTCAGCCATGCTTCGTATGCAATTATCAGATCGAAATCCATATCCCTGAGCGGCACGTCCTTCCCACCCATAAATCGCATGAAACTGTTGAGCGCGGAGTTATAGGTCTCAACGGTCCGTACTTTTCCCAGATACTTCAGGCCATTTATTACTTCCCGCATAAAAACAAGAAAGAAAAGCCCGCGATCCTCGCCGTGAAAGGCGGAAGTTACGCTATCAGCAGTGAAAGCACCTCCCTTCCGTTCCAAGGCAGTGATGATATTCTCCAGCCGGTCAATATCTTCCGTTATTTTTTTATCTAATGACAAGAGATATTGTTGTCTGTCCTTATCCGGCGAAATGATGACAATCCGGGAATGACGTTTATCCCACTCGGCAGGAAACAACTTATAGGAAGTGTTGATCTGTCTTGCCACACGCCCGTGAATCACTTGATAATAAACCGTTCCCTCTCTGCCATCCACAGAGGAAGGTCTGAATTTAATTTTTACTGTAGCCATAAACTTCTGATTTAAAATTTTACAGGATGCAAAATTATCAGATACAATCACTTGCCTGATTACGCAAAATATTGTATTTCAGAGAATAAGAATCTTGTAATGACTAAATATAAAAAAGGGGAATGTAATGCCGCTTTTTGCCGGAAGGAAAATGCTTTACTCATTGGATAGGGGAGAGGTGAAATCAGCCCTCCTTCGTCCATAGCAGGTTTTGAGATATTTATGCAGCGGGAAATACTTGCTTTTATCGCTGGCTAAATGTATATTTGCAGCGTTAAAATTGTTCTTTGATTAATGCAAAAGAAAACCGAATATAGTAATTCGCTCGTTTCTAAATCGTTACCTGTAAATAGAATAGTATATTATAAATAGTTGTTTATCAGTTAGATATAAATTTTACTATGTTTCGCAAGGTGAAATATCAAATTCTTTTTAATTCCGCAAACATCCGCTATTTCTTTCAAATAGGCGTTAAGTTTTTGATTGCTGATTACCGGAAGTATTTTACCATTCGGCAACTTGCCTTTATACTTCTTCAATATCATTTTGGGAATATCCAGCAAGGGAACATTTACGTCCGTGTTAGTCTTTTGGCGTTTGGTGATTATCCATAAATTACCGTCAAAGGATTTACGGATATTATCTTGCGTAAGGTTGGCAACATCTATGTAAGCCAAACCAGTAAAACAGGAAAAGATAAACAAGTCCCTGACGTTTTCCAAACGTTCGGAAACCATCTTCTTTTTAAGGATGATTTTTATTTCGTCCTCTGTCAAATACCCCCTATCCACTTTCTCCAAACGTATTTTATAGTTGGCGAATGGGTCGCCTATCAGGATGCCGTTATTACGGGCTATCAGGATAATGCGCTTGAAGAACTGCATGAACTTGGCAGTCGTATTATAACCACATTTACAGGTGGTACGCAAATATAACTCGAAGTCAGTAATGAACATCGGGGTTATTTCCTTTATAGAAATATCCGACAGGTTATATTTGCTTTGGATGAACTCGGCAAGATGGCGGCGGGTCACTTCATATTTGCGATAAGTGGCAATCGTTTTGGATATGCCGACCAACTGTTTCACATCGTCATTGTGCTTTTGGAAAAGGTTAAGGATGGTATCGTGGTTCTCGCTATGCCCTAAAAATTCATTCTTCACCTTTTCGGCGGTAACATAATTGTCACGCCTTTGCAGTTCGTGATAAATGGTATTAAGGGATGCGTTTATATCATCCAGCAATCGGTTGATACGGGTAGCTTCCGCAGAACGTCCGGCGGCTTTGCCTGCCTTGCCATCCCAAATTTTGGGTTGAACGTCCACTTTAGAATTAAAACGGCTTGCCACACCATCAATCGTGATACGGACGAAAATAGGGTAACTGCCATTGATTTTTTGCTTGTCCTTTTTTACAAAGAAAAGAACGTTGAATGTACTTTTCATAAACTCACTTTTTTTGGTTACAAAACTACGTTAATTAGCTCAAAATGAAGTTTATACAGGCTCGCCAAATAGCGACAGAAGTTCGCCAATTTCGGACTAAGTGTACCCCTTTTAGACTTTCAGTTATCGGGGGTACGAGTTAGGTTACTAACTTTGTCTTTTAGGGGCTAAATGATGTCCGGTAGGGCAGACATAAGGGGACAAAAAAAGTCCCACAAATCGTTGAATTTGTGGGACTTGACTGTTCATTGTCCGGTTTTGTCCGGTTAGTTCAGCGGAGAGAC
>UMEL01017831.1_pt1 | contig 13009 bp, 8 predicted proteins | sample 1964741 | NCBI WGS metagenome assembly UMEL01 (sample SAMEA4836019, study PRJEB28245) | human gut metagenome | biome: gut microbiome; material: fecal sample | place: Denmark | collected 2008
TAAATCCAGTATAAACCGGAAGGTTCATTGTTGGATGAGCAACTAACAGACCTACAACAGCACCGATGATCATTCCTGCAAACATGAAAGTTGTCATGTAATCACGAGGCTGCATTAAAAGCCACATTGGCATTACAGCTGCCATAAAGATATAAGCAAAGGTCAGATAAGACCAGGTATCTTTTCCGGCTACTAACGGGAAAGCCATACCGATTGCCAGTGCTGCAACGGTGCAGGCAAGTCCGGCAACTGTTTCTTTCCAACCTGTAAGATGTAAATGCTTCTGCATTACGCCAAATACCATTGCAAATACAATGAATAACAGGGAAATGGAACCGGCTGCGCCGTTTGTCTGTGCTGCTGCGGACAGTTCTGTTACACCGTCCTTTACGGTATACGCGTTAAATGTACCTGCTACCATGTCGGCAAATGCTGCGATAACGATCAGTGTAAACAGCCAGCAGAATAATAAGAACAGCTTACGTCCGGTCTTTCCGATGTACTTTTCGATCAGAAGTCCCATGGACTTTCCTTCGTTCTTAACACTGGCATACAGAGCACCAAAGTCTGTAACAGCGCCGAAGAAGATACCACCGATGATGACCCATAACAGAACTGGAAGCCAGCCAAATGCTGCTGCCTGGATGGCACCGGTTACAGGGCCTGCGCCTGCGATGGATGAAAACTGATGTGCGAAAACGGTCCAGCCGTCTGTAGGAACGTAGTCCTGTCCGTCTTCCATAGCAACTGCCGGTGTCTTGGCCTTAGGATCAATGCCCCATTTATTAGCCAGCCAGCGGCCATATAATGTGTAGCCTGCAAAGAGGCATACAGCTGCGATCAAAACAATTACAAGTGTATTCATAATCTTTACTCTCCTCTCATGTAATCTGTGATCTATTGTCTGTTGTTAATTCAATGTAAAACATCCAACTGCCATTTTCTATAAGCGGATCGTCACCAATTGAAAGTCAGTTGTTCCGTGCCTACGGCACTCTCACAACTGCCGCTTGGCGATACTTTCACAGTAAAAAAAGAACCCCATCTTCCCGAATACCCCAAATGGATACTCACCAAGAAGACGAAGTTCCAAACTCCGCGTTACCACTTCTTATTGCCGGTTTGCACCGACCACTCTGTCCTATCCTCCGACTCTCTGTCCGGACGAATACGCTCCCTTTTAACGGCGGGACCCCGGTCTGTCTTACTTACAGTTTCCTGTTTTCATACAGACTGCTTGCAGGTGATATCTTTTCTGTCGCGCTGCTTTCTCTCACCAACCGAAAGCTCTCTGCCATGCGTAGATACTCAGAAAAGCATTGTCCTGTTCTTCGCATTTGAATGTCTAACTCTTGAATAGTTGTCATTATAGTCCTTTTTTTCCATTTGTCAATTCCCTCTTTTTATGTTTTCTTTATAATTTCTATATCTAATTTTTATAAAATATATTCCTGCAGGTTCTAATATCCTATCAAAAGCCTATGTTTTTAAGTTTTCACTGCGAATTTAACTAGGAATTTTCTTCTATATGAATTATAATAACTACAGATTTTTTAAGTGGATTTTCCCAAAAATTTTCAATGAAAAAAAGAGAGGATTTAAACCATTATGAAAGACTTACGTAAGCAGACACACAAAAAAATGGCCCATGGATCCGGTCACCCCATAGCAACCTGTTTTGGTATCCTGGGCTGGCTTTTCCATGGCATACTGTCTGTGATCACAGCCGGTCTTATCATCATGGCGATCGTTGGCCTTCTGATCTATGCAAAGGTAAAACCGGAATTAGACCAATGCCGTGAGATCGCCTATGACAAACTGGCACAGATGGAACGGTCCGATTTTTCCATGCTCTCTGATACCGTTGTCTATGACAAGGCCGGAAAGCAGATCGGACTTATTAACGCAGGTCATTATCAGTATGTAGATATAAGTAAGATAAGCATGAACCTGCAAAACGGCTACATTGCCCAGGAGGACCGTCGTTTCAAGAGTCACGGCGGCGTAGACTGGATCGCCACCTTCCGGGCCGGTCTCGCTCTTGTCAAACATGGCGGCCATGTGACCCAGGGCGGCAGCACTATTACCCAGCAGGTGATCAAAAATACATATCTCACCCAGGAACGTACCTTTACAAGGAAGATCGTGGAGATTCTTCTTGCTCCTGAGATCGAGAAAAAATACTCCAAAGCTGACATTATGGAGTTTTACTGCAATACCAATTTCTACGGTCATCAGTGCTATGGCGTGGAAGCTGCCAGCCTGTATTATTTTGGAAAACACGCAAGCGATCTTGCCCCGGAAGAAGCGGCGATCCTCATCGGTATCAGCAACAGCCCTTCTGCCTATGACCCGGTAGCTCATCCGGACGCTTCCAAAGAAAAGCGTAATGATGTCCTTAACAGTATGAAAGAAGTAGGCTATCTCTCCCCAGAAGATTACGAAAAAGCAGTAAACTCCCCACTTAAGATCGTACAGCAAGAGTCTGAGGGAACAGATGAAAATTATCAGAGCAGCTATGCCATCCACTGCGCAGCCCTGGAATTAATGAAGAAAGACAACTTCCAGTTCCAGTACATTTTTAAAGATAAAGAAGATTATACCCAGTACATGGACCGGTATACAGCCGCTTATTCTGAAAAATCAGACCTGATCCGAAGCGGTGGCTTTAAGCTCTATACTTCCATAGACAGTACCATCCAGAGCCAGCTCCAGGCGCAGATTGACCAGTCTCTTTCCGGCTTTACAGAGCTGCAGGAAAATGGAAAATATGCTCTTCAGGGAGCCGGTGTCATCGTTGATAATAAGACCAACTATGTAGTTGCTATTGTAGGCGGCCGCGGCACAGAAGACAAATTTAACAGAGCTTATTTAAGTGCCAGACAGCCGGGAAGTACCATTAAGCCGCTCATCGACTATGGTCCGGCTTTTGATACCGGTGAATATTACCCTACACGCATGGTAGATGACCACAAATGGACCGACGGACCTTCCAACAGCGGCGGACGTTATTTTGGAAATGTAACAGTCCGTGAAGCTTTAAACCGAAGCTTAAACACCGTTGCATGGCAGATCTTAGAGGACATTGGCATTGATTATGGTCTGGATTACTTAGGAGAAATGCAGTTCCAGAAACTGACTTATGTGGATAATAATGTTCCTTCCTTAAGTATCGGCGGTTTTACCAACGGCGTCCGGGTCGTGGATATGGCAAAAGGCTACAGCACCCTTGCAAACGGCGGTGTATACAATGACCGTACCTGCATTATTAAGATCGAACATGAACATGACGGGGAACTGACCAAAGATTTAAAACCATCTGCCCATCAGGTGTACAGAGATGACTCTGCCTTTATGCTTACAGATGTTTTAAAAGGCACATTTACTGCAGCCTACGGCACTGGCCAGGGACTTGGACTGGACAATGATATGCCTGCAGCCGGAAAGACCGGTACTACCAACAGCAGTAAGGATACCTGGTTCTGCGGCTATACACGTTATTACACTACTGCGATCTGGGTAGGTTATGATATACCAAGAAATATGCCTGGTATCTATGGTGCCACCTATGCAGGAAGGATCTGGAAATCCGTTATGAATCAGATCCATGAGGGCTTAGAACCCTGGGATTGGATACAGCCGGAAACCATCGAGCGCAAAGTAGACCCCAAGACCGGTATGGAAGATTATTTCAGCACCACTGCCCAGTTCCGCGCAGAACAGAGTCTTCATGAAAAAGAGCAGGAACAGTTAGAGACTACTCTTCAGGCTTCTGTAGATGCCTTTATGGAAAAGGAGATCGGATCTGTAGAAGATACTTATACTGTAAAAGACGAATACAACAGTATTACCTCCAAGCTGCCGCTGTTAGATGACGGCGAACTTCGCGCCAGTCTTTTAGAGAAGGTGGAAAGCCGGTATGACTACTTTAAGGAGATCATTGCCGGTATGAGCGATGAGATCAGCCGGTATGAAGCGGTTCAGGCAGAGGAAAAGAAACAGGCACAGGAACAGGCTGCAAAAGACGCAGAAGCCAAACGTGCCCAGGAAGAAAAGGCAGTAAAGAAACAGACCTTTATGCAGGCCTTAGAGCGGATCGAAAATCTGGAATACCAGGAAACAGATGCCGAAGATCTGGTATCTGATGCTATCGACAAACTTTCCCTTGTTGCAGGTGATGATGAGGAAGCCTCCCTTTCTGCAAGGCTCCAGGCTGCCATCTCCCGTATCACCACTCTTCCAACGGAAAGTGAGTGGAATGCTGCCCAGGCTGAAAAAGAGGCGGAAGAAGCCCAGAAAGAAAGCCAGGCTCAAGTGCAGGTACAATCCCAGCAGCGTCAGCTGCGCTCCGCTTTAAGTAAGGAACAGTATAAGTGGAACAATGCAGAAATCTATGGACCAGGAGGCAGAGGCGATGAAAACTAAGAAAATACTGTGGCCTTGGGCAGAACGCCAGATAAAAGGTAAAAAGAAGACTTCTGGACAGCCTGTCTTCGGGTCTGCAAATATGGTACAGGACAACACAGGGAATGAAGTTTTTGACAATACAGAAATCCCCTATGACTCTCGTCCCATTGAGATCAGTGAATGGTTCCACACCTTCATGTGCATGAACATTCCCATTTACGGCTGGTTCTACCTGAAAAAACTGGCCCGCCAGCCAGAACACAACAAAATGCAGGACTTTGCAAGAGCTTATCTTTACTATAAAATGGTCTTTCTTGCCGTGTCACTGGTGATCGTGATCCTGCTTCTGATCGTGGGAATTATTGGGATCAATAAATTATTTGCGTATATGGAATTGCTATAGTGTTATAGGATTTAAAAAAATAAGGGCTGCCGTTTAATCATCCAAAATAGATGATCAAGCGGCAGCCCCTATCTGTATTTTTTCCTCATAGATGGGAAACTTATTACTTTACTTTCCTTCCAGTTGCGCGATCCGCGCTTTCAGCTGACGGATCTCTTCATCCTTCTCACTTAACAGCCGGTCTCTTTCTTCCAGTTTGCGCTTCTGCTCATCGATGAACATCTGGATCATCTTCTGGTCCATCATGCCCTCGATGATATTTCTAAGTTCATCAACGGTCTCACCGGCATTTTTTCCTTCTTCATCGATGACGATATCCGCATATTTCTCATAATAAGGAACTCGCTCATTGTACAGGTCACGTAAGGTAAAGCCCGGTTTTAAAGCAACACCACGGTCTACTACGTTTCCGATACGCTTTTCCATTTCCTCATAACTCATTTTCAGGTAAACGATCTCACTGATCTCCTTTAAATGAGCCATCGCTTCTTCCCCGTAAATAACGCTGCCGCCAGGAGCGATCACAGACATTTTCGCTTCCAGACCTGCATTAATGCGGTTCTCTACTTCCAGAAAGCCGTCCATGCCCTCGTCAGCGATAATTTCCTTTAACAGTCTTCCTTCTTTTTCCTGGATCACAATGTCCACATCAATAAAAGAAAATCCCAGTCTCTTTGCAAGAAGCACACCTACGGTACTTTTACCGGATGAAGGCATGCCGATCATAGTAATATTCGGCTTCATTTTTTCGTTTCCTCCTTATGAGCAATGGCGCGAACTAACGTTTTTTCTTCTTTTTGGCAGGTTTGCGTACAGAATATCCGAAACTTCCAAGCTTCTTACCCAGTTCAAAATATTCTCCGTGGGAATAAGCAGTCAGTCCGGAAGCATTCAGGTTAAACTTGCCGCGGTCATCCATATACTGATTGTCAATGGTCACACCTACAACCTTTGCCAGGAACATATCATGGCTTCCCAGCTCTTTTACCTCTGTTACCTTGCACTCAATATTTACAGGGCTTTCCTCAATACCAGGTGCTTTTACATAACGGGATGCCTGAGGCGTCAGACGGGTCTCGGCAAATTTATCCACATCACGGCCGGATTTTACGCCACAGTAGTCGGTAGCCCGAACCAATCTCTTATTTACCAGATTGATGACAAATTCCTCTGTCTCTTTGATGATATCATGGGAATAACGCTCTTTCCGCACAGAAATAGAAACCATAGCCGGGTCAGAGCAGATGGTTCCGGCCCAGGCAACGGTAATGATATTCGGTTTTTCCCCTTCTCTTCCACAGCTTACCATAACAGCGGGAACGGGATACAGCATGTTTCCCGGCTTCCAGTATTCTTTACTCATTTTTTCTATCCTTTCTTGATCTGATCCCTATTCCTGCTCTGCTAACATCAGTTCCGGGATCAGCTGCTTCTTTCTGGAAACAACTCCCGGCAGACGCAGTACCGGCTCCTTTAAGCCTTCCTCTTCTAACAGTTCAATATCCTGGTGGAATGCCTTTCCTGCCAGCTGCAGGGCTCCCTGTCCTTCACAGATCAGTTCGGTTGTCTCTGTCAATATATTCGTCAGCATAAAGAATATCATATCCAAGCCATTGTTTTCCAGTGCTTTTTCCATAAATGCTTCCATACGACCCTTTAACTTGTCCAGTTCCCCACCATTTAAGGAAGTGATCTGTCCAACACCAATGGTCACCTTGCCGGAAGTAAAGCGCTTGAAATCCTGATAGAAGATCTCTTCGTCACTCTTATCCTTTAAATTGCTTCCTGCACTGAACATTTCCATTGCATATTTTTCAATATCAATGCCTGCAATATCAGCCAGCGCTCTTGCTGCCATCTCATCCACCGGAGTACAGGTTGGAGAACGGAACAGCAATGTATCAGATACAATGGCACTGCATAACAGTCCCGCAATCTTCGGCTCTACTTTAATACCGGCCTCCTGATACATCTGATAGATAATGGTAGCAGTACAGCCTAAAGGCTGGTTGCGGAAAAATACCGGTGACATAGTCTGGATGGTTCCCAGACGGTGATGATCGATGATCTCCAGGATCTCAGCATTTTCAATACCAGCCACTGCCTGATTCTTCTCATTGTGGTCTACTAAAATAACCTGTTTTCCTTTTGCGCCAAGTAAGTTTCTGCGGGAGATCATCCCCAGATAATAGCCATCCTTGTCAAGGATCGGGAAATCACGGTGACGTTTACTTGCCATCACTTCACGGATCTCATCAATATAATCATCACTGTTAAATGTGATTAGATGCTCTCTTGTCATAAAGTAGCTGATCGGCATGCTCTGGTTGATGAGACGGGCTGCTGTATAAGTATCATAAGTAGTTGCAATGATCGTACAGCCTCTTTCCTGGGCGATCTTTTTAATGGTCATGGAAACAGCTGCGCCTTCGCACACGATGATACAGTCAGCTCCCATTTCAATGGCACAAAGCTGGGACTCATAACGGTTTCCTAAAATAACCAGGTCATGTGGTTCAATGTAAAATTCCATCAGATCCGGGTTTGCAGCTGCGATCAGTACTTTTCCCTGGTCGAAATAAGCTTCTGCGCTTCCGATGATCAGTTCTGCTTCCAGTGTCTCAATAATATTGGAATACTGTGTATTTGCCTTTGACAGAATGCTGCTGTCATAAATATTCATGTAGGTCTTGGTGATGTCTCCTACTGTGATCAGGCCTTCCAGTGTACCATCTTCCCTTACAGAAGGAATGGTCACAACATTATTCTCCTGCATGATATTCCATGCTCTCTTTAATGAAATATTGTCTGCCACACCTTTGGTCTTGCGGATCTCAATATCCCTTACCTGGGTACGCACATCTTCCACAAGCTGCGGTTCCTCTGCCCCAAAGTAATCCAGTACAAACTGTGTCTCTCCATTTACATGTCCGGCTCTTGCAGGCATATATTCTTCCCCAGTAACTGCCTGCTTCAGATTTGCATAACAAATGGCGGAACAGATCGAGTCCGTATCCGGATTTCTATGTCCGATCACCATGGTTTTTCTGTTTAATTCCTGTTCCATTTCTCCCTCCCTGAGATGCTTATCGCGCTCATTCTTTTGTCTTTTGATTTACACATATTGTTTCTTTTTCCTGTACAATGTTTTATAATCTGTTTACAATATGTTCACATTTCGTTCACATTTATTTTTTATACTATTTTCATAAGAAAGAGGTAATAAAAAAACAGGTTATTAGTCAAATTGCACATAGATTTTTCATAATTGCCCCGGTTGGAAACGACCGGGGTCTCCTCATTTTACGAAGTTTTTCGTTAGTCAAGTATAGCAGACCGCCATTTTTTTTTCAAGTATTCCCATGTATACAGTGAAGTGCAAAAATGCTGCAGGATCCGATGTCCCTGCAGCATTTTGTGTTACAGTTCAGCCATGCGCTGGTTTGAATGAGAAAGTGTGTTGCAAGCTTGCTTGCATAAGCGCTTTCTTGTTCAAATCAGCATATGGTGGAACCATCAGGCTTCTTGTTTTCATGAATATGGAAACAAGAAGATGTCATGTCTGAACTGTAACCATTTTTATATCTATGTTTGTTTCCTCTATTCACTTCTATCTCTGATACTGGATCTTCCAGCCTGCATACGGAAGGCTTAAACCTGTCGCCGCGCTCTTTTTCTCACCATTTTCATCTAAAGTAAATACTTTTCCATTTTCAATAGTGTATGCAGCATTTCCATCAGAAGAATACTTTTTTTCCTCTGTCTGCACCTTTCCTGCCTCATTTACCAGGTAAACCTGACCGGAAACCTTAAAAGGCTCATAGGAGCTGCCCTCTTTGGCACTGACTAAAAGGCCATTATAATACAAAAATCCATCCTTCACGCCGTTAATGCCGCAGCCCTTTTCAGAGCCGGAAGTACCGGAACAGAAAGTGTAAACCTTGTCTCTCTTATCAACTACATTGGTATTGCGTCCAATACTCAGGGCGCCGCCTGCTTCCGGATCAAAGTAAGCGGTCTCTGTCTTACCGCCGGAAGTAAATTTGATCATTCCGGACTGGCAGACACCGTAAGAGTCAAAGAAATAATATCTTCCGTCTAATTTTACAGCCCCGTCTTTTAATCCTGTTGCATCCGCAGATAAAAACAGGGGAGTTCCATCATTTTCCAGATAGAACCATCGGGATCCGTCTTTCTTCATAAGAGCTGTCTCGTCTGTGTTGTTCTTTCTCACTGCCTGGGTATTAAGAGCTGTACTCCATGCCTTTGTATCCCATGGCTTTTCAGTTGTCTCAAACCACTGGCCCTTTAACATGCCTTTTTCTTTTCCGCCCAGATATACAAAACGGCTGATGCCTGTCCCGTCTCCCGGCTCTGCCTTTTCCTTTACACACTGCCAGCCGGTAAGCATAACACCATTTTCGTCAAAATAATATTTCTTTCCATCAATGGTTGTTTCCTTTGGAGCACCATTTTCACCTTTTCTGGCTTTGCCGTTGGACTGGAAATAATACCATCTTCCATTTTCAGACTCCCCGGAAAGATCCTTTGAAACACTTCCCTCTGCCGGACGTTTCTTTCCATCACTTTCCAGAAAATACCAGCCACTTCTGGTATAACCTTCCGAACCATTTCCCAGATAATAAATATCTCCGTTCTCATAATGCCAGCCGGTACGCATCCGTCCATCGCTGTCAAAACAATACTTGCCTTTTCCTATGGTCTTCCAGTCATTCTTCTCCACTTTTCCATTCCGGTTCAGATAATACCAGCCGGATTTCATGGATCCATCATTTTCATCCACATAGATCCAGGCATCCTTTGTCATACTGCCATCTTCTCCGGCATAGTAAGTACCGTCAACCCATACATTCTTCGCCAGATCTCCGTTTTCATCCAGATAATAGGAAACTCCCTGGGAAGTTTTCCACTGATTTTTTACATAAGAGCCATTGCTGTCCACATAATGGGCCGCACCGTCCTCATTGACCCAGCCTTTTTCTGCTGCCATAACAGAAATGGGAACCGCTGCGGTGATCATCGTTCCCACAGCCAATGCCCTGATCCAGTTTTTCATCCAACGTTTCTGATCTCTCATATCTACCCCTCCTGAAAATCGGATATAGTTCTATCCTTCGGATGATTATATTTTATCAGATAATTAATGCAAATACATGAATTAATTTTGAATATTTACATAACAATTCCTTAAACATATTACATATTTATGTCTGACACTGTTTCCGGAAGGCGTCCGTACAATTTTGCCATTCTCCGGCACTGTTTCAAAACATCCCCGGTTATTTCTCCCGGTAGCAGTCTCCATTTCCAGTTTTTTCCAAGTGTGGAAGGCTCATTGATCCGGGCCTCTGCCCCAAGTCCCAGATAATCCTGAACCGGTATCACTGCCAGCTTTGCCGGACTTGCCATAGCCAGGCGGATGAACTCCCAGTGCATCTCCTTCTTTGGTGTATGGCGACAGCCCATGTATTCCCTTGCAAAGGACTTATTTCTACGGTTCATGTTCTCATACCAGCCCACCAGTGTCTCATTATCATGGGTTCCTGTATACACAATACAGTTTTCCTGGTATTTATGAGGCAGGTAATCGCTGTTTTCTGAATCATCAAAGGCAAATTCCAGTACCTTCATTCCCGGGAAGCCGCTTTCTTTTAACATCTCATGGACTTCCGGTGTCAGAAATCCCAGATCTTCCGCAATGATCGGCAGTTCTTCTTTTTTCAGACTCTTTTTCAACCGGGCAAACAGATCCAGTCCCGGTCCCTTTTCCCAATGTCCAAACTCAGCGGTAGGATCTCCATAAGGAATGGAATAATAAGCCTCAAAACCTCTGAAATGATCCACACGCACCACATCATACATCTTCAGGCTGTATTCCATACGCTTGATCCACCAGCTGTAATGATCTTTCTTATGATATCCCCAGTCATACAACGGATTTCCCCAAAGCTGGCCTGTTGCTGAAAATGCATCCGGTGGGCAGCCGGCCACTGCCTTTGGCAGACATTCCTCATCAAACTGGAACAACTCCGGATGAGCCCAGCTGTCAGCCCCGTCAAAAGCTACATAGATGGGGATATCCCCGATAATACGGATACCATTTTCATTGGCATAAGCCTTTAAGCGGCTCCACTGCTCATTAAATTCAATCTGCTGGAATTCATAAAATCCGATCTCATCTGCCAGCATTTTTTTATATTTCTCTACTGCCGCAGGCTTACGCAGGCGGATATCTTTATCCCATTTGTTCCAACTGGCACTTTTAAAATGATCTTTTACTGCCATATAAAAGCAGTATTCTATGGTTTCAGGATCCAGCTTAGACTTAAGGAACTGATGATGGTCTTTTTTCCACCGTTCATAAGCTTTTTTCAGGACCTTAAACCGCGCTTTGTATATTTTATCGTAAGCAATATACCGGTCATCATCACCAAAATCAGCCTCTTCACACTCATCTTCTGTAAGAAGACCTTCTCCAACCAGCTGCTCCAGATCAATAAAATAAGGATTTCCAGCAAATGCAGAAAACGCCTGATAAGGCGAATCCCCAAAACCCGTAGGGCCCAATGGAAGGATCTGCCAGAAGCTCTGTCCGCCTTCCTTTAACTGATCTACAAATTCATAAGCTTCTTTTGAAAAACAGCCAATGCCATACTTAGATGGCAGACTGGCGATTGGAAGAAGCATGCCGCATTCTCTCATATTATTTATCCCCTTTTGCTTAAAAGTACATGTACCCGTAAAATCTTTCCTGTACTTGCCTTTTATTTATACTTATACCTTAGTGTAGCACATTTCCCCTTCTCCTACAACAAAGGCGAAGACTCTCCTGACACCCCTGCTGCAGCTTCCTGATCTTCCCGGTACTGCCTGGGCGTCACACCAAACTTCCGGCGAAACAACCGGTTAAAATAAGACAGATTTTCAAACCCGCATTTTAATGCGATCTGGGTCACATTTTCCTCTGTCATTTTCAGATATTCCCCGGCTCTTGTCAGCCGGTAATCATTGAGATACTGGATAAATGGCATCCCCGCATACTGCTTAAAATACTTCATAAAGTGGGACTCACTGTAAAAGCACAGCTCTGCCGCCTGCCTGATCGTAATCTCTTCCCCAAAATGTTCCCGGATGTACTCCAGTATCCCCTTGATTTTCTCTCTTGCATGTCCCGGCTTCTTCTCTGTAAACAAGATGCCTCTGCCATAAGCATAATACAAAAACAAAAATAACTGACCCTTGACCGCCAGCTGATACCCATTACCACGTATCTCCGAAAAACGGTCCAGCTCCTGTATCACCTTTCCAAACACTTCATGATCCGGCTGATTTCTTTGTATCAGGACCGGATTTTTCGCCTGCCCTTCCTGAAGCGGTTTCAAAAAATGTACGGTACAGCCGTCTCCATTATCCCCCATCAGCATAGAAAGGCGGAAAATGATATTTTCGTACTCCATTCTCTCACCATTCCCACAGGAGATCGCATGAAGTTGTCCCGGAAAAACAGCCAGAATGTCTCCTTCCTCCACAGGATAAGACACTGTATCCACTGTGATCCGCCCCTTTCCCTTCTTCACAGCAATAATTTCCATTTCTTCATGCCAGTGAAGAGCCACATGGGAGAAATCTACCGGGATCGAGCAGGGATAAATATTAAACGGAAACTCTCTTTTTCCATGTTCCTTTATTTCATGGTACCCCCGGTTCATTTTTCTCTCCTCCTTCCGTTATCCTGTATTTTTTTATTTATTTTCCATTTCTTTATCATGTTTCTATATTTTTTACATTTTTGATAGTATTGTACTATAATATACTGGCATTCTACAAGACGGAAAAAGATTTATTTTCTATAATAAACACATAAAAACACAGAAAATGAAACGGGCCAGATATTGGCATATCACCACAGAAAGGAAATGGATTTCATGGTTGAACATACAATGACAAAAGAAACATTAGAAAACAGACTAACTGCCCTTTGCGGCAAAGAGATCTCTGCCTGCTCTGAAAAAGAGCTTTATACCGGACTTTTATCTCTGGTCCAGGAAATGGCAAAGGACAAAGAGTCCAATCAGGGAAAGAAAAAACTGTATTATATCTCCGCTGAGTTTCTGATCGGCAAACTGCTTTCCAATAACATGATCAATCTTGGGATCTATGATACAGTAAAGAACCTTC
>UMEL01052573.1_pt1 | contig 12977 bp, 10 predicted proteins | sample 1964741 | NCBI WGS metagenome assembly UMEL01 (sample SAMEA4836019, study PRJEB28245) | human gut metagenome | biome: gut microbiome; material: fecal sample | place: Denmark | collected 2008
AAATGGAAAACAAAGAGCTTGTAACAGGAAAAACAAAATTTATTTTGGGAATACAGCATGTACTTGCTATGTTTGGAGCTACGGTGTTAGTCCCATTCTTGACTGGATTAAATCCATCATTAGCTTTGATAGCTGCTGGAGTAGGAACTTTAATTTTCCACTTCTGCACTAAGAGAATAGTACCAGTATTTTTAGGTTCATCTTTTGCCTTTATAGGAGCTTTGACTTTAGTTTTAAAAAATGAAGGAATTGGAGCTATAAAGGGTGGAGTAATAGCAGCGGGATTTATATATGTTCTTATGTCTTACTTAGTAAAAACTTTTGGAGTAGAGAGAGTAAAATCATTCTTTCCTCCAATAGTAACAGGACCTATTATCATGTTGATAGGACTTAGAATGAGTCCAACAGCTTTAAATATGGCTGGTTATGCTAATGGAAAATTTGATACAAAAAGTTTAATAGTAGCTTTTGCAGTAATTGTAACAATGGTATCTATAACTATGATGAAAAAATCTTTCCTAAGACTTATTCCAATATTAAGTGCTGTAATAGTAGGATATATAGTAGCAACTTTTTTAGGAATGGTAGATTTTAGTGTTGTATCTCAAGCTAAATGGATAGGATTATCAGCAGAGGCAGCAAGTGATTTATTTACAATTCCAAAGATGTCACTTACTGGAATAATAGCAATAGCTCCAATAGCTCTAGTAGTATTTATAGAGCATATAGGAGATATTACAACTAATGGAGCAGTAGTAGGAAAGGATTTCTTTAAAGATCCAGGAATACATAGAACTCTTTTAGGGGATGGACTTGCTACAATAGCGGCAGGGCTTTTAGGTGGACCAGCAAATACTACTTATGGAGAGAATACTGGAGTATTAGCAGTAACAAAGGTTTATGATCCTGCAATATTAAGAATAGCGGCTTGTTATGCGATAATTTTAGGATTTATAGGTAAGTTTGGAATATTACTACAAACAATACCTTTACCAGTAATGGGAGGAGTATCGGTTATACTTTTCGGTATGATAGCCTCTGTTGGAGTAAGAACTGTAGTTGATGCAAGACTTGATTTTTCAAATTCAAGAAATCTAATAATAGCATCTATAATATTTGTATTAGGAATAGCTGTGGATAATATTGTTATTTGGCAAACTGTTTCAGTTTCAGGATTAGCTTTAGCAGCTTTTGCTGGAGTAGTTTTAAATAAGATTCTTCCTCAAGATAGAGAGATAAAATTAAAAAACTTAGATTAGAGAGGTGGTAAAATGAAAAATCTCATAATTATTGGATTTATCGCAGCATTAGCTGGACTCTATTTCACTAATGAAAAGAGAGAGAAAAAAGAAGTAGTAAAAAATGAGATTATTAAACCACTTGAGAAGGAGAGTAAAGTGTTAAAAAGAAGTGAGATTGATAATAAATATAAATGGAATATGAATGATTTCTATTCAGATTGGTCAGAGTGGGATAGAGAACTAGAGGAACTAAAAGCAATGATGAAAGAGATTCCTCAATACAAAGGAAAGATAAAAGAGGACTCTAAGAAGTTTATAGAGCTTATTCAATTAGAAGAAAAAATGGGAAGGTTATTAGATAAACTATACGTATATGTATATATGTTAAAAGATTTAGATTCTAAAGATGAAACATCTTCAGTAAAACTTCAAGAGATTCAATCGGTTTATACAGAGTATTCTGTAAGTGCAGCTTGGATAACACCAGAGATATTAGAGATTCCGCAAGCTACTATGGAAAAATGGATAGAGGAAAATCCAGAATTAAAAGATCAAAGATTTGGACTTATGGAGATATATAGATTACAAGGACATGTATTAGATGAAGGAAAGGAGAAACTTCTATCTTATTATGGACAATATATGGGAGCTCCACATGATATATATGCTGAACTATCTATTTCAGATATGAAATGGAATGAGGTAAAATTATCTGATGGTTATGAGGGACCTGTAACAAATGGGGTTTATTCAAAGGTTTTAGCTACTAATAGAAATCAAGAGGATAGAAAGAAAGCTTTTGAAGCTTTATACGGAGCTTTTAATAATAACAAAAATACTTATGGTGCTATCTATAGAGCACTACTTCAAAGAGATGTAGCTTCAGCTAAAGGAAGAAACTATAGTTCAAGCTTAGAAAAAGCTCTTGAACCTAAAAATGTACCAACAGAGGTATATACGACTTTACTAAAATCGGCAATAGATAATAATGCCCCTCTACAAAGATACGTTAATTTAAGAAAGAAAGCCTTAGGACTGAAAGAGTATCACTACTATGACAACAGTATAAATATAGTTGAATATGATAAAAATTTTGATTATGATGTAGCTAAGGAGATGGTATATAATTCAGTAGCTCCATTGGGAGAAGATTACTCTAAAAAGATGAATACAGCTATAAGTGAAGGATGGATAGATGTATTTGAAACTGAAAATAAAAGAAGTGGAGCTTACTCTATAGGAGTGTATGATGTACATCCATATATGTTATTGAACTATCAATCTACTTTAGATGATGTATTTACATTGGCACATGAATTAGGACATACTTTACATACTATGCTTTCTAATGAAAATCAACCATATGCTACACACAATTATACAATATTTGTAGCTGAAGTGGCATCTACATTCAATGAGAGATTACTTCTTGATTATATGATAAAAAATTCAAATGATCCTATTGAAAAAATAGCATTGATAGAGCAAGCTTTAGGGAATATAGTAGGAACTTTCTATATTCAAACTCTATTTGCAAACTATGAGTATCAAGCTCATAAATTAATAGAAGAAGGAAAAGCAGTTACTCCAGATGTACTTAGTGGAATAATGGATAATCTATTTAAAGAGTATTTTGGAGATACAATAACTATGGACGAGTTACAAAAAATAATATGGGCAAGAATTCCACATTTCTTTAACTCACCTTACTATGTATATCAGTATGCTACTAGCTTTGCTTCATCAGCAAATCTATATGATAGAATAACTAATGAAAAATATTCAGTTGAAGAGAGAGAAAGTGCTAAGGAAGCATATTTAACGCTTTTAAAATCTGGTGGAAATGATCACCCAATGTCTCAATTAAAAAAAGCTGGTGTTGATTTAGAGAAAGAGGAAAGCTTCCATGCTGTAGCAGTTGAATTTGATAGACTTCTGAATATACTAGAGGAAGAACTAAATAAATTAGAGAAATAGATATAATTAGAGGTTGTTGTAACTATAATTTACAGCAACTTCTTTTTTTATATAAACTATCTTTTATTTCTAAATATCCTATGATATAATCAATTGGATAAATTATTAAAGAGGAGTTAACTATGGAAAAACAATTTGAGTATAGGGTATTAAACCTTGCTGGTGATGTAGGAGAAGCCCTTTTAGAGAGTGGTTCAGAAGTATATAGAGTAGAGAATAGTGTATGTACGGTGGCAGAGTATTTTGGATTTTATCCTCAATGTTTTGCTACTCTTACTTGTATAATTATAACATTAGAGAATTCTAATGGGGAGATAATATCTTTAGTAAGAAGAGTAAAATCAAGAAGTACTAATTTAGATAAGGTATATAAGGTTTTCTCTTTAATTAAAAATATTGAGAATTATGATGTAGAAATTTTAGAAGAAAAATTACAAGAGATACGAAGAGAGGTACCATACTCCTTTATATTAAATACTGCTGGAAACTGTATAGGAGCCTCTTTTTTCTCCATACTTTTTCTTGGAAATATGAATGATTTCATAGCTTCTTTTTTATCTGGATTGGTTGTGGCAATTTTTTCAAAAATATCAGATAAATTAAACTTAGGAACTTTTTTTACTAATTTATTGTGTGGATTTATGGCAACAGTAGCAGCTTATTTTTTTTACCATACAGGTTTTACCTCGGATGCTTCGATTACAATTATCTCAACTTTGATGATATTGGTTCCAGGGGTGGCTTTTATTAACTCTATGAGAGATATATTTGCCGGAGATTTGGTTACAGGAATGTCAAGACTGATGGAAGTAGTAATGATAGGAACCTCTATTGCAGTTGGTTCAGGGATAGCACTTAATATTTTCTTAAAATTAGGAGGAACAATATGATAGATATCTATTTTAGTAATTGGATAGTACAGATAGTTGCATCAATAATAACTACTATTGGTTTTGGAATAATGTTTAATATTAGAAATAGAAATCTATTTCATACGGGAATAGCAGGAGGAATAAGTTGGGCTGTATACCTTTTAGGAAAAAATTATGGATTGACAGATGGACCAAATTATTTTTTAGCTACTCTATGTTTATCAATGTATTCGGAGATAGTAGCAAGAAAATTGAAAACTCCAGTTACAACTATACTAATAGCGGCTCTTATCCCCCTTGCACCAGGAGGAGGAATATATTATATGATGTATAACCTTATAAATAAGAATTATCCATTAGCACTAGAAAAGGGAATAAGTACATTTATTATAGCAGGAGCTATGGCTGTTGGAATATTTACTGCAACTAATATTATGAGAATTTTTAAAGAGAATACAAGAAAATAAGTAATCATTTAGGTATATTTTGATTTAAAAAAACTGCTCAGCACAGCTGAGCAGTCATTTAGAAATTCTTATAGGAAATGAGCTCCAATTTTAGCAAATTTTTCAACCATTTCTTCTGGCCAAATAGAAGCTTGCACTTCTCCGATATGAAGTTTTTCAAGGAAGAACATACAGATTCTAGATTGTCCGATTCCTCCTCCAACTGTATATGGAAGCTCTTTAGCTAAAAGTGATTTATGGAAAGGAAGTTCTTTTCTCTCCTCTTTACCATCAAGTTTTAATTGAAGTTGTAAGCTCTCCTCACTTACTCTAATTCCCATAGATGAAAGTTCAAATCCTTGTTCTAGTACAGGGTTCCATACTAATATATCTCCGTTTAATTCCCAGTCATCATAGTCTGGAGCTCTTCCATCATGTTTTTTACCTGATCTTAAAGTTTTACCAATTTGAGAAATAAATACTGCCTTGTGCACTCTACAGATCTCATTTTCTCTTTGCTTTGCTGTAAGTTCAGGATAAGCATCTTCTAACTCTTGAGAAGTTATGAAGAAAATATCTTCTGGTAGCTTTGTTGTAAATACAGGATATTCTCTATTGATGAACTCCTCTGTTTTTCTAAGTGCTTTATAGATATCTTTAACAATAGCTTTAAGAGTTTCAGTTGTTCTCTCTTCTTTATTTATAATAAGCTCCCAGTCCCATTGGTCAACATACATAGAGTGAATATTATCTAAATCCTCATCTCTTCTAATTGCATTCATATCTGTATAAAGTCCAGTATGTACAGGGAATTTATATCTTTTAAGAGCCATTCTTTTCCATTTTGCTAATGAATGTATAATTTGATACTCTTCATCTCTATCCCAGTGAGTATCGAAGTTAACAGGTCTCTCAATTCCACTTAAATCGTCATTTAGCCCAGAAGATTTTCTTACATAAAGTGGTGCAGATACCCTAGTTAAATTTAATTCATAAGCTAAAGCTCTTTCAAAAAAGTCTTTAACTTTTTTTATAGCTACCTCTGTTTCAAATAGATCCAATTTACACTCATAAGTTTTTGTCATATATATCACTCCTTAACAGTTATTTATTAAATAAAAAAGCCATTCGGTGTACCCGAATGGCTTATAAACAAGGTCGGGTACAAATCAGTTAAACTCGAAAAAGATTTGTACCACAAGTAGAAAAACATATACTACTTAAAGTCCAAACCTCGACATATTATTATTGTTATTATTAAATTGTGCAGTCAAACCAAAAATGTGAAATCTCATATCTGCCTCCATAAAATTTAAAATCTATGTGTTAAGGATACACCTTTTTAATAAAAAAGTCAACACTTTTTTGAAAAAATATTTTTAATTTTATAAAAGAAAAAAAGAAGTTATAAAAATATAGTACATAATCTTATAACTTCTTTAAAATATATTATTTATTTAATGCAGCTTTTAATTCTTCAACTTTATTTGTTTTTTCCCAAGGAATATCTAAATCAGTTCTTCCAATATGTCCAAATGCTGCTAAATCTTGATATTTGAATTTTCCACTTCTTAATTCTAGTGATCTTTCTATTCCTCTAGGTGTTAAATCAAATACCTTTTTAACTGCTTCAGCAAGTTCTATCTCACTTACTTTTCCTGTTCCAAATGTATCTACTTTTACAGATGTTGGCTCTACTACTCCTATTGCATATGATAGTTGAACTTCACATTTATCTGCTAAATCTGCCGCTACTATATTTTTTGCTACCCATCTTGCTGCATAAGCTGCTGATCTATCCACTTTTGAAGGGTCTTTTCCTGAAAAAGCTCCTCCACCATGTCTAAAGTATCCTCCATAAGTATCTACTATTATCTTTCTTCCTGTAAGTCCAGTATCTCCGTGAGGTCCTCCTATAACAAATCTTCCTGTTGGGTTGATATGATATTTTTTTACATCAGCTGGATTTAGGTTATATGCTTCTAATACTGGTTTTATTACTCTTTCTTTTACGTCAGCTTTTATTTGTTCTTGTGTTACATCTGGATTGTGTTGTACTGATAATACTATTGTATCAACGTGATCTATTTTTCCATTCTCATCATAAGCTAATGTTACTTGAGCTTTAGCATCAGGTCTAGCCCAAGCTAACTCTTTACTTCTAGTCATTTTAGTAAGTTTTACAAGGATCTCTCTAGCTAGTACTAGTGCAAGAGGCATAAGTTCAGGAGTTTCTTTAACAGCTCCACCAAACATTATTCCTTGGTCTCCAGCTCCACCAACATCTACTCCCATAGCGATATCAGGTGATTGAGCATGTATAGCATTTAATACTCCACAGTTAGAGTCAAATCCCATACCTTCTCTATATCCAATTTCATCAATTTTTCTTCTAACGATATCTTGGATATCAATGTAAGTAGAAGTAGTGATCTCTCCTCCAACGATAACTTGTCCAGTAGTACAGAAAACTTCACAAGCTACTCTAGAGTTAGGGTCATCAGCAAGACAAGCATCTAATACAGCATCAGATATTTGGTCAGATACTTTATCAGGATGTCCAGGTGATACGAATTCAGATGTAAAATAAGTTAAATTTTTCATTTGTTTATTATCCTCCTAAAATTTTAACAAAAATATTAATAAAAAATCCCTTCACCTAGATAGATGAAGGGCTCATAAATCAAGTCCAAGTTTTCATCCATCTATCAGGAGTTAGCACCACACTTTTGAAAAGCAGGTTGCTGAGATGTCATAGGGCCAGTCCCTCAATCTCTCTTGATGGTTAACATTTTAAATTTCCATGAAATTATATCATTTAATACTAAAAAAGTCAATAATTTATTTCTTGAAATTAGTGTGAAAATAAGTTGACAAAAACTTATTTTGCGTGATTTTTAAATATTCCAAGTGGTTTACCTAAAGGTAAAAACTCTCTACCAAATGTCTTATTTAAAACATTTGCTGCTGAGGCATAAAATGAAACTAAAGCTATTAATAACTCAGCTAGAGCAGCTAAAAAGTGAGTAAAGTGGTAAGCTATTCCAAAAGATGAAAGAGCTAGTCCAATAAATAGGAAATCAATTAGTATAAATATAACAAGTAGTGTCTTATTAGTTTCAACAGCTCCGATTGTCATATATAGAGTAAAGATTAAGTAACCTATAAATGCAAATCCAAAAGTTTTAGGATCTGCAGCAGCTCTCATAGCTTCTCCAAATACACCAAGTTGAATCATCCAACTCATAGCCATTCCAAACCAGAAGAAAGCATATCCACCAAAAGCAGTTGTTCCAAATACATTTCCATGTTTAATATCGTTTAAACATGCGATTAATTGTACAAAAGCTCCTAAGAAAATTGCCCAAGGAATAACTAAAGATACACTACTAACAATTCCAAATTTACTAGCTGAAGCTACTAAAGTAACAATAGCAAGTCCTAAAAGTCCTAGTGCAGAAGGATCTGCAACTTCAATTTTAACATGATTATTTTGATTCATTTTAATATTTCTCCTTTAAATCTATAAAAATTTTGTCCAAGAGATATTTTAAGATTATTTATAAATTTTGTCAATAGAAAAAATTTATATTTTTTGAGAAATATTAAGAAAGATTATTTTTTTATCTGTTTTACTACATCTACAACAGAACCATCCCGATATTGTACAATAGCTACTATTTTCTCTTCAAATTCAATAGGTTTTTCTTTTCCAGTCATTTTTTCAGCAATTTCTTTTAACTCTTCAATTGTCCTAATAGGAAGATTAGAGTTTTTAAATTTTTCAATTAAATCTTCTCTTAAAGGATTTATAGCGATTCCTCTTTCAGTTACTAGGACATCTACAGTTTCACCAGGAGTTGTAATAGTAGTTATTTTTTCTTTAAGAACAGATATTCTGGCATTTACTAATTGAGAAACAATGATGCAAAGTTTAGAGCCAGCAGCAGTATCACTATGTCCACCAGATCCACCCATGATAATACCGTCAGAACCTGTAGTAACATTAACATTAAAAGCTGTATCTATCTCTGTAGCACCTAAGATAACAATATCGAGTTTGTTTACAACAGCTCCTTTATTATTGCAGTTAGCATACATTGAAGCTGACATTTTTATATGATTAGGATTTTCTTTAGCTGACTTTATTGCCTCTAAATCAAAGCATTGAACATCAAATAAAGCTTTAAAAAGCCCTTCTTTATACATATCAACAATATATCCAGTAATTCCTCCAGCAGCGAAACTACCAACTATATTCTTGTTTTTCATTAAACTTTTAACTTCAGCAGCAACAGCTAAAGATATTCCACCAGCACCAGTTTGAAAGCTTACTCCATCTTTTAGGTAGCCAGATTGTTCAATAAATTTAGCTGTTAAGTCAGCAACTTTTAAACCAATTGGATTTTTAGTTATCTGTGTAGTTCCAGATACAATTCCTTTAGGATCTCCAATAGCTTCTACAACCAAAACATAATCAATCAAAGTTTGATTTATCTCTATTATTGGATTTGGGAAAGAAACAAGATTATCAGTAATAGCCACAACTAAGTGAGCATTTTCAACATCAGAGTGAGCATATCCTAAAGCACCACAAGCTGATTTTCCTTCAACTCCATTGATATTCCCATATTCATCAGAGGTAGGAGCTGCAACAAAAGCAATGTCTACTTTTACTTCTCCTGTCTCCATCAATCTAGCACGTCCTCCATGAGTGTGCATAATAGCTGGCTTTTGAAGTTTACCTTCAGAAATAGCCTGTGCCACAGGTCCAGATATATAGCCAGCATAAATTTGTGTGATAATTCCTTTTTCAATATATTCAACAATAGGTTTATGACAAGGAAATATTGAGCTAGCAACTATAGTGATATTTTTATATCCTCTTTGAGCAATTTCTTTCATAATAAAATTTAAAACATAGTCACCATTTCTTAAGTGATGATGAAAAGAGAGTGTCATTCCATCTTTGAGTGGAAGAATATCCATTAACTTTGAAATATCAGTGTACAGTTTATTATCATAGGGATTAATAGATTTAAAATTAAAATCTTTTTTTATAGTTCCCATTTTATTAGCAAGATAACCATTGTAATGAGTGACCTTACCATATCCCTCTATAAAATCAGGAATCTCTTTTCCTAATATATTTTTCATTTAAAAACACCTCGCCTTAATAATTAATCAATAAGTCCCATTAGTCTTGCCATGTCCAAAGTATGGATAGCTCTGTTAATGATAGGAAGATCAACCATTTTACCATCTAAAGAGAAGACACCAAGTCCTTGTTTATCCGCTTCATCTTTTGCCGCCATAACTCTTAAAGCATGATTGATTTCATCATTTGATGGAGCATAGGCTCTATGTATGGTGTCTATTTGTCTAGGATTTATGCTTAGTTTACCTGTAAAACCAAGCATTTTAGCCTTTAATGTATCAGCCATCAACCCTTCATAATCGTTCGTGTCAGTGAAAGGAGTATCAATTGCATCTACTTTACAAGCTTTACAAGCATTTATAATTTTAGTTCTAGCATAAAGAAGTTCGTCGGAATTTTTAGTTCTTTTTACACCCAAATCTACAGCTAAATCCTCTCCTCCAAGTAAAACAGAGATAACTCTTGGACTAGCTTTAATAGTTTCATATACTTTTTCAACTCCATAAGTTGTTTCAACTAATGGGTGAATTTTTATGCTTCCAGCTTCAAAGCCCTCTTCTTCTTCTATTGCATTTAATCTTTTATCCAATTCAGCTATATCTTCAGGACAAGATTTTGGTAAAAGAATAGCATCTGGTTTGAGTCTAGCAATAACCTCAATATCTTTATTAGCAAAAGGTGTAGCCAAAGGATTTATTCTAACAACAACTTCAACATCATTATATTCTATATTTTTTAAAGCTTCACTTACTAATATTCTAGCTGCATCTTTTTCAGTTAAAGCAACAGCATCTTCTAAATCAAATATCACAGCATCTGAACCAAATACAGCTGCTGTTTGTAACATACCAGGATTATTTCCTGGCATAAATAACATAGTTCTTCTTAATTTCACTATAAATACACCTCTTATCTTAAGAATATATTATAAACCTCTTATAACAGCAGCTTCAACTCTAGCCCTTATAGTATAATCAAGAGCCCCTTTATCTTGAGCTTGTACATGTACACTATCAATTCCTAGCTCTAGCAATTTGCTTTTTATCAATTCTTTTATATGCTCACCAAATTGTTTTTGGACAGTACTTTCTAAATCTATCTCTATACCATCATTTGTGGGAGTAAGAATTAAGAATATATCATTTGATTCTAGTGTCCCACATTTAGTAGCTTTTTTTAACGTCATATATTTCACCCTCTTTAAAAATTAAAGGAAAAGTGGCTGTTGTATTTTAACAACAGTCACTTTATCCTAAAGTTATTAAATTATTTATTTTTTCTTCTGTTAACTAAGGCTTCAACTCTAGCCATTTCATTAAATACTATCATAAACCCTTCATCAACACCCATTCCTGGTTTAGCTAAAACTTGAAGTGCTCCACAGGCCATTGCAATATTTGTTGTAACCTCAGCAGATCTATTTGTTTCGTTACAAGTTCCTCCGCAATAAGAACCTATTCCTATTTTATTACAGTAAAGAATAGCATCAGCAATATTATTAACTCCTCCTAGATCTGGAGTCTTAATTTGAACTACATGACCAGCTTTTTTATCAGCAAAAAGTTTAATATCTTCTAAAGTGTTGCACCATTCGTCTGCTACAAGTTCAACTTCGATTCCTCTTTTGTCTACTTCAGTTGTTAGAGCCGCTAAAGCTTCAATCTGTTTATCTCTGTCTTCAACATCCATAGGACCTTCTATTCTTAACTTGAAAGGTTTTGCTGCTTCAACTAATGTAGATATGTAATCAGCCATTTTTGCTGTATCGCAGTCAAATGCTGCTCCAATAGTTCCATATACATCAATGTGGAATATAGGATAGTATTCAGAATTTACTCTTTTTGATAGGATTCTATCTCTAAGCCATTTAACATAGTCAAGTAAAATTTCACCACGTTCTCCCAATTTTTCTTTAACATTGTTAATTAAAGCATGAGGAAGGACATCAGCTCCTTTGATTATCATCTTATCTGCATTAATATATCTATCATCACCAGATTGAGTAAATATTGGTCTTTTTGAAATTTCAATTCCAGTATTATAATCTTTTTGAATTACCTCAGCCATAGTAACTTTTCTTGCTTTAGCAACGGCATCTAATAGAGCTTGAGTAATTCCATATCTTATAGCTGTATGTAATCTTTTACCCTCAATTTGCATCGAATCAAACTCTTCAGCTAAAGTCTTAAAATTATCTAAATCTCTTCCTATCAATTTTGGAGCTATATTCTTTTCGATAACTGGAATAAAATCCTTTGCTAAAAATAGAGGATCTCTTCCACCAGCACCTGAATATTGAACGGCAGCACAATCTCCAAAAGCAACCTGTCCATCTTCTAATATTAATTGAACAGAGATAGATTCACCAGATTGTCTAATAGTTTCAAATCCTGGAGTGACTGATTTTCCTAAATAAAACATTCCATCATGTCCAGCTCCAGCTTTTATAGCTCTTTGATCATCGAAATAGAATCCTGTTTTTCCTGCTGAGCAAACTACATCTACAATTTTCATAATATATTCCTCCTAATTTTTAACCCAAATTTCTTAAATATTATAATTAAAAATAACAATTATTTATTTTCTGGTCTTCCAATTAAAGTTCCTTTTCCAACTGCAAAAATATCATCTACAGTCATTTGGAAAGTTACAGGTCTTCCTTCAAATTTAGCTCTTTCCTCTAATTGAGCCATATTGTAATCAACTAACTCCTTACTAAGCGGAACATTTCCTACAGCAAGATATCTAACTTTACCAACATTATCTCTAGCTGGCATCATTTTACCGGCATTATAGATTGATGGGGCAAACGGAACATCAAGAACACCTTGTTCAAAGGCTTTTACTATACCGATAGCCCAATCTCCATTTCCAAGCTCATATACTTTATCTAGAATACATTTAGTTTCAGCTTTGATTATTTCAATCTCTTTTTCTAATTCTGGAGAGGTAGATAATTTTTGTCCTTTAAGTAGATTTAAAACCATTTTTGTAGCTCTAATACCAGCAGCATTAGCCTCTTTTGTAGGAACTCCAATAGCCTCGTGAGGAGTTTTAACAATAACTTTAGTAGCTCCAGCTAAGGCAGCAGCTGAGGCTCCGTTAGAGATAACACCGAAGGCTTTAGCTTCATCTTCAGGGAAACCACCCATCCATTGATGGAATACAGTAGTCAATTGAATATCGTTATATCCAAATTTTTTAAAATAATCTTCTGCTTGTTCTTCAAGAGCTCTTATTGCAGCCACGTCTTGAATTAGGTTTCCACATTGACCATAACCTA
>UMEL01028670.1_pt1 | contig 12879 bp, 8 predicted proteins | sample 1964741 | NCBI WGS metagenome assembly UMEL01 (sample SAMEA4836019, study PRJEB28245) | human gut metagenome | biome: gut microbiome; material: fecal sample | place: Denmark | collected 2008
TTTCACGGGCAATGAGCCGAGTGAAGCCAAAAAATCGAATCTAGAGACGTTAGAATCGCTCTGTTGTGACTATCAACTCATTGATACAGAAGAGAAAAGAAAGGAAATTATTCAAAAGTTACTTACATCTAAAATTCTCTCGTTAGATACGGAAACCACCGGAACGGAACCGATGGATGCAGAATTGGTCGGAATGAGTTTCTCCATTGCCGAAAATGAAGCATTTTATGTCCCGGTTCCCGCAAACCAAGAAGAAACGTTAAAAATCGTCAATGAGTTTCGACCGGTATTCGAAAACGAAAGTTCCCTGAAAGTGGGGCAAAATATCAAGTACGATATGATTGTTCTCCAAAATTATGGAGTGGAAGTAAAAGGCCCGCTCTTCGACACAATGATTGCTCACTATGTTCTTCAACCGGAACTTCGCCACGGGATGGATTATCTGGCAGAAATCTATTTGCATTATCAGACGATTCATATCGATGAGTTGATAGGGCCAAAAGGTAAAAACCAGAAGAATATGCGCGACCTTGCTCCGAAGGATGTTTACCGCTACGCTTGCGAAGATGCAGACGTAACGCTGAAACTGAAAAACGTACTGGAGAAAGAATTGAAAGAGAATGGCACCGAACGTTTGTTCTATGATATCGAAATGCCTCTCGTCCCGGTATTGGTCAATATAGAAAGAAACGGAGTGTTATTGGATACGGAAGCGTTGAAACAGTCGTCCGCTCATTTTACAGAACAGATGGAACGCATCGAAAAAGAGATTTATGATCTGGCAGGCGAGACTTTCAATATCGCTTCGCCGAAACAGGTCGGTGAAGTTCTGTTCGATAAGCTGAAGATTGTAGAAAAAGCCAAAAAGACAAAGACAGGGCAATATGTCACTTCGGAAGAGGTTCTCGAAAGTCTTCGCCACAAACATCCGGTGGTGGAGAAAATTCTGGAACACCGCGGACTGAAGAAGTTACTGGGAACGTATATCGACGCACTCCCCCAACTTATCAATCCACGTACGGGAAGGGTACATACCTCTTTCAATCAGACTGTCACCGCTACAGGACGTCTCAGCTCAAGCAATCCGAACTTACAGAATATCCCCATACGCGACGAAAACGGGAAAGAAATCCGTAAAGCATTTATTCCGGATGAAGGCTGTCTTTTCTTTTCCGCCGACTATTCACAGATCGAATTACGGATTATGGCACATCTCAGTGAAGATAAGAATATGATTGACGCTTTCCTCAGCAATCATGATATCCACGCTGCAACAGCCGCAAAGATTTATAAGATCGGACTGAAAGAGGTAGACTCTGATATGCGCCGCAAAGCAAAAACCGCCAATTTCGGTATTATATATGGTATATCCGTTTTCGGACTTGCCGAACGGATGAATGTAGAACGAAAAGAAGCTAAAGAATTAATCGACGGTTATTTTGAAACCTATCCCGGAGTGAAAGCCTACATGGATCAGAGTATCCGGGTGGCTCAAGAGAAAGGATATGTGGAAACGATTTTCCACCGGAAACGTTTCTTGCCGGATATCAACTCCCGGAATGCAGTCGTACGCGGATATGCGGAACGAAACGCCATCAATGCTCCTATTCAGGGAAGCGCGGCCGATATTATCAAGGTGGCTATGGCACGTATTTACCAACGGTTCCGGGCAGAAGGAATAAAAGCCAAAATGATTCTGCAAGTACATGACGAATTAAATTTCAGTGTCCCCATTGATGAGAAGGAACGGGTAGAAGAAATCGTTATCGAAGAAATGGAAAAAGCATACCGTATGCACGTTCCCTTAAAAGCGGATTGCGGATGGGGAAAGAACTGGCTCGAAGCACATTAAAACCGATAATGCATCTTGCACCGCCACAGTGCATACCAGCAAAATTTCAAAAGGATTAAGTAATAACATTATTTAACCTGACAACCAGAAAGCAAGAAAAAGGAACACTTTTTCAACGAAGTGATTCATCCTATATCCGGCAGATTGACTGCCGGATATTTTTTTGTCACCAATATTGCCAAAAAGCAAGTCAATACTAACGCACAAATCTGACATTTTGATAATATTTCATCTTCAATATTGCATAAATACCAAATTAATATGTAATTTCGCAGCGTAAAACAGATGCAGTTATAGAAAAATGAAAGAATAACTCAAAAACTTAAATAGCCATGAAAGCCAAAGTATTTTTAAAGATGTTCGTTGTATCAGCAGTTCTTCTGGTTGCATCAATTGCCACTTCTGCGCGCAGCAATGATGGTCAACTGATCTACAATCCGGTAGAAGAAAATGGTATGACAATAGGACAAACTGTTTACAAAATGGACGGAAGTACCCTTGCTAACTACATGAAGTACAATTATAAGTACGATGATAGCAAACGGATGGTTGAAAGTGAAGCTTTGAGATGGGACAGTGACAAGGATGAATGGCAAAAAGATTTACGAATCAACTATATTTACGAAGGTAAAACCGTCACTACCAATTACTATAAATGGAACACTAAAAAGCAAGCCTACGTATTGGTTCCCGAAATGACCGTTACGATGGATAATACAAATATGTAACAAAACTCTCTCTCATTCTAATATTCTAATAGCAAGGAATGCCGCTTCTGGTGAAGAAGTGGCATTTCACATTATATAATCGGATGTTCCACGTGAAAATACATTATTTATCCTGAATCCCAATCAATCTTATTATTTTTTTAATACCTTTGTACCCATATAAATATGAGTAACTGACCTAATGAGTCCACTGAACTTCACCCACATTCTGACACAGGCAGTCGATGAGCTATCGGAAAGCGAATCTTACAAAGGACTGTTTCATCAACACAAAGATGGCGAACCACTGCCTTCTGCTAAAGTCTTGTATGAAATTATCGAGCTCTCACGCTCTATTCTATTTCCCGGTTATTACGGAAATTCGACCATTAACAGCCGGACTATCAATTATCACATTGGTGTAAACGTTGAAAAACTATTTGATCTGCTCGCAGAGCAAATTCTGGCCGGATTGTGTTTCAGTACTTCCATAGAGGGAAAATGCAACGTCTGCTCCGATTCCAAACGGGAAGAAGCAGCCCGCCTTGCCGCTAAGTTTATCAGCAAACTGCCCACCATGAGGAAAATACTGGCAACAGATGTGGAAGCCGCCTATAACGGTGACCCTGCCGCTGAAAGCTATGGAGAGGTAATCTTCTGCTATCCAGCTATTAAAGCTATCAGCAATTATCGGATAGCCCACGAATTGCTGGAACTCGGAGTGCCCTTAATTCCCCGTATCATCACAGAAATGGCGCATAGCGAAACGGGGATTGATATCCATCCGGCAGCTAAAATAGGCAGTTACTTCACTATCGACCACGGTACGGGTGTCGTAATCGGTGCAACCAGTATTATCGGTAATAATGTCAAACTATACCAAGGTGTTACTTTGGGGGCCAAAAGTTTCCCGTTGGATGCTGACGGAAAGCCTATCAAGGGGATTCCCCGCCACCCTATTCTGGAGGACAATGTTATTGTTTATTCCAACGCCACTATTTTGGGAAGAATCACTATCGGGCACGATGCAACTGTAGGAGGTAACATCTGGGTAACGGAGAACGTGCCTGCCGGAGCAAGAATTGTACAAACCAAAGCAAAAAAATAATATCAAATAACTATATATGAGCGAACAATTCGAAATGATAGCCAAGACCTTCCAAGGACTGGAAGAGATACTTGCAGAGGAACTGACAACATTAGGAGCCAACGACATTCAAATAGGCCGTCGAATGGTTTCATTCAGTGGAGATAAACGTATGATGTATAAAGCCAATTTCTGCCTTCGTACTGCTATCCGCATTCTGAAACCAATTAAAAACTTCACTGCTAAAGATGCAGACGAGGTTTATAATCAGATACAAACCATTCCATGGGAAGAATATCTTGATGTAAACAAGACATTTGCCATTGATGCGGTAGTGTTCAGCGAAGAATTCCGCCATTCAAAGTTCGTTTCATATAAGGTAAAGGATGCGATTGTGGATTACTTCCGCGAGAAAACCGGGAAACGCCCGTCTGTCCGCATCAACAATCCGGACGTACTGCTGAATATTCACATTGCACAGACTACTTGCACTTTGTCTTTGGACTCTTCAGGAGAATCACTGCACCGTCGCGGTTATCGCCAGGAAGCGGTAGAAGCCCCGTTAAATGAGGTATTGGCTGCCGGCATGATTCTGATGACCGGATGGCGTGGAGAATGCGACCTGATTGACCCGATGTGCGGTTCGGGCACTATTCCTATCGAAGCGGCACTGATTGCAAAAAATATTGCACCGGGAGTATTCCGTAAAGGATTTGCTTTCGAGAAATGGGTAGATTTCGATGCAGATATGTTCGATGAGATTTACAATGACGACAGCCAGGAGCGTGAGTTTACTCATAAGATTTATGGGTATGATAACAATCCGAAAGCGAATGAGATTGCGACTCACAATATAAAAGCTGCCGGTGTGTCGAAAGACGTCGTGCTGAAACTCCAACCGTTCCAACAGTTTGAACAGCCAAAAGAGAAATCAATCATCATTACCAATCCTCCTTATGGAGAACGTATTTCTACAAATGATTTGCTCGGCCTCTATCAAATGATCGGCGAACGTCTGAAACATGCGTTTGTAGGAAACGAAGCATGGGTGCTTTCTTATCGGGAAGAGTGTTTCGACCAGATTGGTTTGAAAGCAAGTCAGAAGGTTCCTTTGTTCAATGGACCGTTGGAGTGTGAGTTCCGCAAATATGAGATTTTTGACGGAAAATACAAAGAATTCAAGAGCCAGGAAGAGGGAGAAGAAAAGAAAGAGGCTGAAGGAGAACAGGCTCCAAGATTCAGAGAGAGAAAAGAATTTAAGCCACGCCGCGAGGGTGAGTTCAAACCGCGTCGGGATGGTGAATCCAGACCTCGCAGAGAGGGAGAATACAAGCCGCGCAGAGAAGGTGATGAGTTCAAAGGTGATGACAGAGATAGAAAGCCACGGGGAGAATTCCGCGGAGGAAGAGATTCAAGAGGGCCAAGAGAATTTAGGGGGAACCGGGAGCCGAGGATTCCGAAGAAGGAAGAGGAATAAACAAGCATCAATATTTAATTATACATTGACGCCAAATTGCCTATTAACTAACTGATAGACATATGAGGTCACAAATTGTGATCTCAAGTTCAAACAACAATAATGTTAAGTAATAGGCGTAGATAGTAAACCACCAATTAGACTAAAAATGAATGAATTAGTTATTATAGAAAACAAAATATATGAAATCAGAGGACAAAAGGTTATGCTTGACTTTGATTTGGCAGAAATGTATGAGATTGAAACAAAGAACCTAAAACGAACAGTAAAAAGAAATATAAATCGTTTTCCTGCGGATTTTATGTTTCAGCTTACAAAAACAGAAGCTAACTTACTGATAAACAACATAAGGTGCCAAAATGGCACCTTAGAAATAAATTGGTTTAGATATCAACCTTATGCCTTTACCGAACAAGGAGTCGCAATGCTATCAGGTCTTTTAAATAGTGAAAAAGCCATCGAAGTCAACATCAACATCATGCGAGCCTTTGTCCACATGCGCCAATACCTGCTCTCCCATGCTCCAAAACAGGAATTGGAAGAATTGAGGAAAAGGATTGAATACTTGGAAGAGGACATATCCTCCGACAGAGAAAGCTACGAGAAGCAATTTGATGACCTATTCACCGCTTTTGCCAAATTGAGTGCTGCCATTCAAATAAAGCAGACTCCTTTGGACAGAGTAAAAATAGAAGGATTTAAAACAAATAATAAAGAAAAGAGCAATGAGTAAAATTGGAAAAAGAGCTATTCTGTTATTGTTGGCACTACCAATCGGATTCAATGTTATGGCACAAGAAACCAAAAAGCCGATGCTGGAAGAACTGATTCCGGGCGGCGAGAGTTACCTCTATGCAGAAAACCTGTACGGACTGCAATGGTGGGGTGACGAATGCATCAAACCGGGCATCGACACTCTTTATTCGGTTCAACCCCAAACAGGAAAAGAAGAAGTCCTGTTCACCCGTGAACAAGTAAACAAAGCACTGGCATCTGCCGGATACCCAAAGTTATCTCATCTTTACGACCTCCAATTCCTCTGGGATGACAAAACGGAAGTATTGCTGCCTAGAAACATCCGCTATGCTGTTTACAATTGGAAGAAGGGAGAAGTTATCGGCAGAGATGACCTGCCCAAAGAACCATCTGCCAACTATGACTATGCTATCAATAAGAATCTCGCCTATACCGTAAAAAACAATCTGTATGTCAACGGACGACAAATCACCAACGAACCCGAAGGTATCGTTTGCGGACAATCTGTGCACCGCAACGAATTCGGTATCAACAAAGGAACCTTTTGGAGTCCGAAAGGCAATTTGCTCGCTTTCTACCATATGGACGAAAGTATGGTGACTCAATATCCGCTTGTAGACATCACAGCACGTGTAGGAGAAGTAAATAACATACGTTATCCGATGGCCGGAATGACCAGCCACAAGGTACAAGTCGGTATTTATAACCCTTCTACCGATAAAAACATTTACTTGAATACAGGCGATCCCACCAATCGTTATTTCACCAATATCAGTTGGGCACCGGACGAAAAAAGTCTTTATCTCATAGAGGTAAACCGCGATCAGAACCATGCCAAACTCTGCCAATATAATGCAGAGACAGGTGAGCTGATGCAGACTTTATATGAAGAGACACATCCCAAATACATCGAACCGCAAAATCCAATCGTATTCTTGCCATGGGATGACACCAAGTTCATCTACCAAAGTCAGCGGGATGGCTACAACCACCTTTATCTCTTCGATACACACACCAAGATATATCCCGAAACACATACTTCTGCCAACGGTGGCACATACCGTCAATACTGTAAGGTAAAACAACTAACTAAAGGAGATTGGTTGGTAAGTGAGATTCTGGGATTCAATGCCAAACGCAAAGATATCATCTTCACTGCCATAGAGGGGTTGAAGAGCGGACATTTCGCCGTTAACACCGCCAACGGAAAGATGAATCAGCCATTCAGTACCTCTCAAGAAAGCGAACATAACGGACTGCTCAATGCATCCGGCACATATCTTATCGACCGTTATTCGACCAAAGACCAACCCCGCATTATCAATCTGGTAGACACAAAGAAGTTCAAAGAAACCGTCAATCTGCTAACCGCCAAAAATCCTTACGAAGGTTACCAAATGCCAAGTATCGAAACCGGAACAATCAAAGCAGCCGATGGCACTACCGACCTGCATTTCCGAATCATGAAACCGACAGACTTCGATTCAAGCAAGAAATACCCGGTCATCGTCTATGTCTACGGAGGTCCTCATGCACAATGTGTCACCGGAGGATGGCAGAACGGTGCACGCGGGTGGGATACTTATATGGCAAATAAAGGTTATATCATGTTCACCATCGACAATCGTGGCAGCAGTAACCGTGGACTAGCATTTGAGAACGCTACTTTCCGGCGTCTCGGTGTGGAAGAAGGCAAAGACCAAGTAAAAGGTATAGAATATCTGAAATCCCTACCTTACGTGGACAGTGAGCGTATCGGCGTACATGGATGGAGTTTCGGAGGACACATGACTACTGCCCTGCTTCTCCGCTATCCGGAAATATTCAAAGTAGGTGTTGCCGGAGGTCCTGTGATAGACTGGGGGTACTACGAAATAATGTACGGCGAACGTTATATGGATACACCCGAAACAAATCCGGAAGGCTACAAGGAGTGTAATTTGAAGAACTTAGCCGGACAGCTGAAAGGCCATCTGTTGATTATCCATGACGATCATGATGACACCTGTGTGCCGCAGCACACCCTATCGTTCATGAAAGCCTGCGTAGACGCACGCACCTATCCCGACCTGTTCATTTACCCGTGCCATAAACACAACGTAATGGGCCGTGACCGCGTACATTTGCACGAGAAAATTACCCGATATTTTGAAGAACATCTATAATACCAACTCATTATGAAGATATTATTACTAGGCTCGGGTGGCCGCGAACATGCACTTGCATGGAAAATAACCCAAAGTCCGAAAGTTGAAAAACTATACATTGCACCGGGTAATGCCGGAACAACTGCCGTAGGTGAGAATGTCAATATCAAAGCAACTGATTTTGACGCTATCAGTACTTTCGCCTTGAAAGAAAACATCGAAATGGTAGTAGTGGGTCCCGAAGATCCGTTGGTAGAAGGAATCTATGACTATTTCCAGAATCGCCCGGAGTTAAAACATATTGCCGTTATCGGTCCTTCCGCACAGGGAGCACAGCTGGAAGGAAGCAAGGAATTTGCAAAAGGCTTTATGATGCGTCATCATATCCCGACAGCCCGTTATAAGAGCATTACTTCCACCAACATCGAAGAAGGTCTGGCCTTCCTCGAAGCACTGGAAGCTCCTTACGTACTGAAAGCCGACGGACTTTGTGCCGGGAAAGGTGTTCTTATCCTTCCTACTCTGGATGAAGCGAAGAAAGAACTGAAAGAAATGCTCGGCGGTATGTTCGGCTCTGCATCTGCAACTGTTGTCATCGAAGAATTCCTAAGTGGTATCGAGTGCTCCGTGTTCGTACTGACAGATGGAGAAAACTATAAGGTCCTCCCCGTTGCCAAAGACTACAAACGCATCGGCGAAGGCGATAAAGGACTGAATACAGGCGGTATGGGCAGTGTAACCCCCGTTCCGTTCGCCGATGAAGTGTTCATGGAAAAAGTACGCACACGTATTATCGAACCGACAATCAACGGACTGAAAGAAGAAAACATCACCTACAAAGGTTTCATCTTCCTCGGACTTATCAACGTAAAAGGCGAGCCGATGGTTATCGAATACAACGTCCGTATGGGCGATCCGGAAACAGAAAGCGTCATGCTCCGTATCCAAAGTGATCTCGTCGAACTGCTTGAAGGCACTGCCGCAGGCAATCTGAACGAAAAGACATTGGTTATGGATCCACGTTCAGCCGGTTGTGTCATTCTCGTCAGTGGCGGATACCCGGAAGCCTACGAAAAAGGATTCCCCATCAGCGGGCTGGAACAAGCTGCCGCTACGGACAGTATCATCTTTCATGCCGGAACAGCAATGAAAGACGGGCAGGTAATGACAAACGGAGGACGTGTCATCGCCGTTTGCTCTTACGGTGCAACCAAAGAAGAAGCATTGGCGCAGAGCTATAAGGTGGCGGATATGATCAACTTCGACAAGAAGTACTTCCGCCGCGATATCGGATTCGATTTATAATAGACGAATGAGAAATAAAAGGTTACAGAATCAAGTAACGGCAGGACGGTTCCCCCTGCCTGCCGTTACCCTTATCTGCACTCTTTGCTGGGTGTCGACCTCCTTTTTATTTCCCCAACTCGCATCCATCCCCACACAGGACAACCAGCCTTTCTTCTGGCAATCCATACAGAGCTTCCTGCTTCCGGGCTGGGCGGAACAGATCGTCAGCTTCCTAATCTACGCCATTATCGGCTATTTCTTAATAGAACTGAACAATCAGTTCGGCATTATCCGTATGAGGGCTTCCATGCAGACAGCCATTTACTTCCTGTTTGTCACCGTCTGTCCGGAGATGCATCTGCTATATGCGGGAGATATTGCCGCTTTGGCTTCTCTGATATCCATCTATTTCCTGTTCAGAAGCTACCAGCAATCACACGCGGCGGGTTACCTTTTTTATTCCTTCCTCTTTATCGGAATGGGAAGTATCATTTTTCCCCAACTAACTGTTTTTTCGGTACTTTGGATACTTGAGGCTTATCGTTTCCAATCTCTCACCCTACGCAGTTTCTGCGGGGCACTGCTCGGCTGGATGTTGCCTTACTGGTTTCTGTTCGGACACGCATTCTTCTACAATGAGATGGACCTGTTCTACCGTCCTTTTATCGAGCTGTCAACTTTCGGAGAAGCTTTCCACCTACAAACCCTTCAGTCTTGGGAACTGGCGATATTGGGATATCTGCTTATACTGTTTATTGTCAGTGCTGTTCATTGTATCGCTGCCGGGTTTGAAGATAAGATACGCACACGCGCCTATCTGCAATTCCTGATAGACTTGACCATCTTCCTCTTCCTGCTGATAGCCATCCAACCGAATTACTGCAATGACCTGTTGCCATTGCTTATGATTAGCAACAGTATTCTGATAGGACACTTTTTTGTACTGACCAACAGCAAAAGTTCGAATGTATTTTTCATCATTTCCTTAGTCAGTCTCACCCTTTTATTCGCATTCAATATATGGACGCTTTTATAGACTCAGCGATACAACTCCTCATAGAATGGGGACTTCCGGGATTATTTATCTCGGCTTTATTGGCGGGGAGCATCGTGCCTTTCAGTTCCGAACTGGTATTGGTAGCCTTAATCAAGCTTGGCTTGCCTCCTATCGCCTGTCTGTTGTCCGCCACTTTGGGGAATACCGCCGGAGGAATGACATGTTATTACATGGGACGCTTAGGCAAAATCGCCTGGATTGAGAAATATTTCAAGGTAAAGAAAGAAAAAGTAGACAAGATGGTAAACTTCCTGCAAGGGAAAGGAGCCATGATGGCATTCTTCGCCTTCCTCCCCGCCATAGGGGAAGTGATTGCCATCGCACTGGGATTTATGCGGAGCAACACATGGATTACGGTAGGTTCTATGTTTCTCGGCAAACTAATACGTTATATCCTTCTCCTATATGTGCTCGAAAGCGCATGGGATGCAGTGGCAACATAAGAATGTAAGAATATTAGATAACAAAACATTAGAGTGAGTGATGAAAAGAATTATTGAGAAAACCGATGATGGGAGCGCTACCCTGTTTGTTCCGGAATTGAATGAACATTATCATTCGACGAAAGGAGCACGCACGGAATCTCAACATATCTTTATTGAGATGGGACTGAAGGCTTCTGCTTCCACCGCCCCACGTATTCTTGAGGTAGGTTTCGGCACCGGATTAAACGCATGGCTCACCCTCGAAGAGGCCGAACAGAGCGGCCGACATATACATTACACCGGATTGGAATTATATCCTTTGGAATGGCAGACAGTGGAAGAGCTCGGATATGTCCGCAATGACGAACAATTATTGGTAAACGGTGAACTGCAACCATCCATCGAGCTATTCAAACAACTCCACACATCTCCCTGGCAAGAAGACGTACAACTCACTCCCCATTTCATCCTGCGGAAAATGGAAAAGGACGCAAATCAATTGGAAGTTGAAAGCACTTTCAACTTCCAATTCGATTTGGTTTACTTCGACGCTTTCGCCCCCGAAAAGCAACCGGAAATGTGGTCTCAAGAACTATTCAACTGTCTTCACGTTTTATTAGACGAAGGCGGAATCCTGACTACCTATTGTGCCAAAGGGGTTGTCCGGAGAATGTTACAAACAGCCGGATTCACAGTAGAACGCCTTCCGGGACCTCCGGGAGGAAAACGGGAGATATTGCGCGCCCGAAAAACAAGAAATGAGAAATAAGATAGAAAATCACGAAATAGAAAGAGCAATGAAGAAACAACTAAAAGATATAAGAAACCTATTCTTGGGAAGTGTCTGCCTATTATTGGCAGCCTGTGCCGGACGCCCGTCCCAAACCAACAGTTATGAAGAGAAACCTGTAATTACGGTTACGTTGGAGCCTCAACGTTACTTCACCGAAGCCATTGCGGGAGATAAGTTCAAAGTACTCAGCATGGTTCCCAAAGGTTCCAGCCCGGAAACATACGATCCGGTTCCCCAGCAACTTGTTTCTTTAGGGGATAGCAAAGCCTACTTCCGCATCGGATATATCGGCTTCGAGCAAACCTGGATGGACCGCTTGATGAACAATACGCCCCATATTCAGGTATTCGATACTTCCAAAGGAATCGACCTTATCTTGAACAATAACGACCACGGACATGGAAACGGACATAGCCCCCACGACGACCATATCCATGCTGTAGAACCGCATATATGGAATTCTACCGCCAATGCATTAATTATTGCAGGAAATACCTATAAAGCCCTCAGCCAATTGGATAAAGCCAATGACGCCTATTATATGGCTCGCTACGACTCTCTCTGCCAACGTATACAACATACCGACAGCCTGATTCGCCAACAACTTTCTTCACCGGAGGCAGCCAAAGCCTTTATGATCTATCATCCGGCTCTCTCCTACTTCGCCCGCGACTACGGACTGCACCAGATTTCTATCGAAGAAGGAGGAAAAGAACCCTCCCCTGCTCATTTGAAGGAATTAATAGATCTATGTCGGGCAGAAAACGTACAGGTCATCTTTGTACAACCGGAGTTTGACAAGCGCAATGCGGAAACCATCGCGCAGCAAACCGGAACGAAAGTTGTCCCCATCAATCCGTTAAGCTATGATTGGGAAGAAGAAATGCTGAACGTAGCCCAAGCACTTGCTCCGCAAGCTGAAGCAAAATAGAAGAATCAAGAACCCGCCTAGCCATTTCAAGCAATGAAACCAATCATCGAAATAAAGAACCTATCCGCCGGATATGACGGCCGCACTGTTCTCCATGACGTCAATCTGAACGTCTACGAACGTGATTTCTTAGGTATTATCGGTCCCAACGGAGGTGGTAAGACAACACTTATCAAGTGTATCCTCGGTCTACTGAAACCGACAGGGGGAGAGATTATTTTACACATCCCTGCCACAAAAGGGTCTGATATTCAGCCCTCACTCGGCTATCTTCCCCAGTACAGCACCATAGACAAAAAATTTCCTATTTCGGTGGAAGAAGTGATCCTGTCAGGATTGAGCATACAAAAGTCTCTCACC
>UMEL01027393.1_pt1 | contig 12877 bp, 15 predicted proteins | sample 1964741 | NCBI WGS metagenome assembly UMEL01 (sample SAMEA4836019, study PRJEB28245) | human gut metagenome | biome: gut microbiome; material: fecal sample | place: Denmark | collected 2008
TTAAAACAAAAGGAAGTTCTTTATATTTATCATTTCCTTCTATTTTATCTTTGTATTTTTTTTCTGGGATATATCCTCTGTAATAGTTATATTTATCTCCTAGGAGATTTATTAATTCAGATAATATATTTTTCTCTATTCTTCCTATATTATTCATTACATCTCCTTATTCAATTTTTTTATTAACTCTTTAGTAAAAATTTCTTGAAGTTTTTCTTCTTGTTCCTTACTTATAGAAGTAGTCATTTGCATAATTGATACAGTTCTAGCTGGTGTGATATCTTTTTTCCCTTCTGACCTATTTCTAAAGAAAAGTCCAAGAGAAAATCTTTTCCCAGCATTTTTATAGAAAGCCCAGAAAAGAGTTCTCATTTCTGTTTTGTTTCCCCTCTTTATTCCAACTTGTATATGTTGATTTCTCAGCCTTTCTGGAGATTTAGAACTTGAATCAAATTTATTCAATTGATTTCTTTTTGTAGATGCTAATAAAATAGCTTCTCCGTTCTTAACTTGTTTTTTTAAGCCCTTTGCTCCTAACAAATCTTTATCTGGAGTATAAGTTTCTTCAATATGCTCCTTCTCTTCATTAGTTACATAGTTTATTGCTTTTCTTAAAGCAGAGTTAAGGATTTTTTCAGCAATACTAGGAGTCTTTTTGTATAGTTCTTCAATTTTTTTTAAGTCTTTATCATCGAGTTTTAATTTAAGCATTAGTCATATATCCTTTCTAAATCTAACGTTAAAAGTCCTAGAGCCCTTTCAATTGCTCTTACCTCATATTCAGTCCCATCTACTTCAATCTTTTCTCCTACTTCTACTAAAAGAGGAAGCTCTTCCTCTTTTATAGAAAGAGTCATCCCATTTCTTATTAATCCATTTTCTTTAGAGTTTTTATTGTTATATTTACTATCAAATTTTTGATAGTTTTTAACAGCTTTTAATTGTATCCCAGAAAAGTTTACCCATTCTGAAAACTCTCTAAAGAAGTTTCTATTTACATCATTTTTTATATATTTTTTTAACATTTCTTACCTCATTTCGAGAGTTACGAAATTATTCAGCTTTACTTCCTTTTTTTGTTCCAGCACCTTTTTTCCCTTTTGGTATAGCAGGAGTTTCTTCTTCTAAATTTTTCTCTTCTTCCTCTGGAATAGGAGTTTCTTCTATTACTTCATCTTCTTTTTCTTCAGAAGGAACACTTTTTTCAATTACAAAGGCATATTTTTTATTCTCAAATTTTCTAGTATCCTCTACTTCAATTGTTTCTCCTTGAAGATATTTTTTATCCCCCATCACTATTGAATAATTTGGAGCTACTTTTATTTTTCCCATTTTTTACCCCCTTATTCTTCTCCTAATACTTTTGAACAGAAATATGATTTAGCATCCTCTGGCATTATTAATGGAGCAGAATGATATTGTAATTCATCGTCTTCTGAGTCATCTGGATACCATGTTCTTACAACTTCTTTTTGAACAAATAATTTTGCTTTTTGTCCAGCTTTTTCTCTAAGTACTAAAGCTCCATAGTGTACTTCAAATGATTTAGCTTGAAATCCTACTATTGTTCCATCTGGAAGTAATGGTTGTTCTTCTTCTTCATCTGGTGTTTTAGCCCAATCTACATAGCTATAGATAGTTAAATTAAGTTTAGGTAAGAAAGCTACAGTTTTCATACCATCACTTAAATTCTCAGTTTTTTGAGAAAGTTGAATTAAATTTGAATTGATAGTTTGTTGGTCAGCTATTACAGCTTTATTTTTTATAAAATAAGGAACGACATCCGAAGCTACTACAATAGTATCAATTGTCTTTCCTGTTTCTTTATAAATAGCTTCTTGTTTTTTTTCTAAATAAGCTACAATATTAAAATCTGGATTTTTAAATGTATTTTGCGAAGTTAAAACTTCTTGAGTAAAATCTTCATCATATTTAATTCCTTTATCTGCTTTTTCTCCAACAGGACATACTCCTGTTGTAAGTAGAGTCATTAACATCCATAATTTAGTTCTTGTTGCTACATCCCTTAATTCTTTTAATTCTCTTGCTAACTCTTCTTGAATAGCAGCATCTGGAGAAGCATATTCTGTTTTTCCAAACTTTTGTTCAAACATATTTTCTGCTTCATTAATAGTATATAGTTTTATTTTAGGTGGTTCATATGTAGTTACAGTAAAAGCTCCTTTTGCTATGAATACTCCTTTTTCTCTATTACCAACTAAAGCAGCTCTTAATCTTCCAGCACTTTTAGTATGCACTTCAAATTTTCTAGTTTTTTCTGCTACTTCTTTTCCTATTGCTTTATCCCACATTGATGAGTGTGCTGGTTTAATTTGTTCATATATTTTTGTTAATGTTTTTAATGTAAAAATATTTCTATCCATTTATCTCTCCTATCTAAAATATAAATTTAATGGTCTTGCAGCCAATTTCAAAGTATCCATCTCAACAGAACTTTCCTTTTTTATTGCTTGAGAATTGAAAATTCCAGAGATATATACAGTAATCTCTCCATCTTCTGCCACAGTAAATTTATCAGTAGCTACTCCATATAATTTAGTAGTGTCTGTACATTTTGCCCCTTTTTTAGTATCGGGGTCATATTGTATAATTTCTCCTTCAACATATGTTCCTGCAGTCATTTTTATTTTTTCTACCAAGAAAGGTATTTCCAATCCAGCTTTTAAATTTCTAGGTTGATGTATGATTTTTTCACTCATCTCTACCTCACTCCTTTATAAAGTATTTGCTAAGTTCACAATAGAACTAATATCTTTTTCTAATTTGGCAGCTTTTAATTCTTCAGTATTTACTTCTTCTACTTCTGCTACTCCAGAATTTTCATAATCTTTTTTCTTGTTTTCAAAAATCTCAACTAAGTTTTTCTTTTCCTCTTTAGAAATATTAGAATTTTCTGGAGTTTTTCCAACATAATTCAGTAATTCTTCCATTACATCAGTAGCATTTTGAGGGTCATCATATTTATATTTTTTTATAATCTCCTCTGCTCCTGTTGTTTTGTTTGCCCATAAATCAAAAGCTTTTATTCTTTCTCTTTCCTCTGCCTTTATACTATTTACAAGTTGAGGATTTTCAGCTTTCAACTGTTCTAGTGTTAGATTTTTTAAATCCATGTTATTTCCCTCCTTTATTTTGTTATTATTTTTTAAATTTATGTTATTATTCCTCTCTATTTTGTGATTAAAATAGTTTTCTGGGACATGTTGATAATTATATTTACCTAGTGTTCCAATACTATTTTGTTCTCCTAAATCTAATATCCCAGTTATAAATCCCTTATTTAGAGCTTCTTTAGCAGTAAAATAAGTTTCTTTGTCCATAAGATCAGAGATTTCTTCCCTACTAAGATGAGATTTAGTTGTGTAGGCATTGATAATAGTTTCTTTTAATTTGTCTAAAACCTCGGCCTTCTCTCTTAGCTCCTCTGCTCCCCCACTTATATAACTCACAAGTGGGTTGTGTATCATAAAGTTTGCTACAGGGGACATTACTATTTCATCTCCTGCCATTGCTATTACTGTTGCAATAGAACAGCATTCTCCCTCTATAAATACTTTTACTTTAGCAGAGTTATTTTTTAAACTATTATAAATCGCACATCCTTCTGCTATACTTCCTCCCGGACTATGTATTCTTACATGTATCTCATCCACCTTTCCATATCTTTCTATTTCACTATTTACTTCTTCAGAAGAAGAAGCAAACCATCCTCTTCCAATATACCCATAGATTCGAAGTGTCAAAATATTATTGTTTTTACTTGCTGCTATCATTTATTAAACCTCCCATAGCTTTTATTTCTGCTTTTCTCTGTTCAATATTTTCCTTCCAATCAGAGCCATTTAAGTTTCTAGCTTCTCTAGCAACTGTTGATATACCTGTTTCTATTCTTAATTGAGCAGCTTTTATTTCTTTATAAGGGTCTAGTTGTGATTGAGTTTCTCCATACCATTCTGCTTGTTGATAGGCTTTCCTAATTAAAGGATTATCGAAGTATCCCTTTAATTCGAGATATCCTTTAGCCACAGCTTCATCCAACCACTCTTCAAAAATAGGTTGACAGAAATTAGCTATTAACCATTCTCTCCTCATCATATAGGTTTTCCAGACTTCTTCTAGTGAAGCCTTAGAAGCTGAGTAACTAGCATTGAAGTTTGATAAAAGCACTTCAACAGGAATTTCTAATGCTGTACCTACTTGTTTGCACATTGCAAATAAAAAATTGTCAAATTGAGTATTGGGTCTTGTAGGTTCAGCAAATTTTACATCCTGTCCGGGTTCTAATTCCATGATAGTTCCACTTCCTAATCTATAATTATTTTCAACTTTGGAAGCTTCACTCTTAAACATATCACTAATAGGATTAGCATTTAATTCTGAGGTTATAAATACTGAGAACATTGAACTTACTACTGCATTCATAAGCTCTGCATTTGTAAATTTAGTAATTTGAGATAGCATTTCAATTACAGGAGCAAGAAGTGGAACTCCTCTTCTTTGCCCTATCCGTTCTTTTTCCATAAGAACAAGGACATTTTTTCTCCCATTATTCCCAACTACTTGTACTCTTTCTGGTATTAAAGTGAGTTTATTTTTGATAAACCAATAAGCTACTACCTCTCCTTTTTTATTGATTTCTACTCCATTTTTTGCATCTACATTAGCAATACTTGGAGTTATACATCTAGCACTATCAATTAACTTAATTTTTAGTTCAAAAAATTCATTATTTCTTTTTTCAAGTGGAAGTAAAACAAAACATTCTCCATCAACTAACTGAGTTATAAGTGCTAATGACTGTAATTGATAAAAGTTGCTCTGTCTTTCAAGGTCACATTCTACAGAATTTGCCCATAATTCCCAAACTGTTTGAATGTTCTCTTGAATTTGAGAAGCTTCTTCATCAGTTAAACCTAATATTTTTTTATTGATTTTAGGTTTTAGCTTGATTCCTGTTCCAACTACATTTGTTCTCATTTTCCTTATTGCCCCAATAGCAATAGAATTCCCCATATACAGCTGTCTTGAACGAGCCATTAGTATCTCTTTATTATCTCCAATGTCCTCATCTGCATCATAGAGATTGTCATCATATTCTCTAAAAGCATTTTTCCGAGTAGATGCACCGTGCTGGGAGTAGTTAAGAATCTCAGATTTTAATTTCTCTAATTTTAATTCTCTTCTAGCTCTTTCTCGATTAGCCATAAATCGTGGAGCTATTTTCTCTAATATTCCCATTCTTGCTCCTTTTAATAATTACTTCCATAGGCTCTCCACATTTTAATTCCTCTTTTTGTTCCTGTTTCAAGCCTATGCTTTTCTTTAATATAGTATTCTTTTAACTTTATAATTTCAGAAAGTTCAGCTCTTGTTAATTTAGTTCCTTCAAATTCATACTCTTGTCCTGCAAGAACAGCTTCCTCAGCTTCTATGCAGAAGGCTATCATCCTATTGCAGTCCTCAATAGTAAGTGGTTTATTTATTAACTCACTTCTCCTTTTTTTATAAAGTTCCTTTAGCTTTTCTATTTTCTCATTATCCTCTTCGGTATATTTATTTCCCTCGAAATACCCATATCCATTAAGAATTATATTTTCTTCTAGCTTTTCGAGAGTTTCGATTTTTTCTTCTAATTCTCTAATAGTCATTCTCTATTCCTCTTGTTCTTACTCTTTCTCTCTTTGCTCCAAGATTTAAAGTTCCTGTTTTAGAAAGTTGTACTAATTGCTCTCTAGACAATTGACTCAATTGCTCCATATCAAAATTAAAAATATAAAATGGTACAGTGGCATAGTTTCTGCAATCTAAGGCTTCGTTTCTATCTCTTATTTTTACCCATTCAACCTTTTTATTTTTATATGATTTAACTTCTGCTGTAAGAGACATAAAATAGTCCATGTCATAACCTCTTCCATGATTTTTAGGAAAGTGACAATATCCTTTAATATTTTTATCTCTTATATGAAGTCCACTATATGTAATATCTTTTAAAGCATTTACTCCAATTGATAGCAGTTGTATTACTGAGTTTCTACCTCTTCCATCAGTCTTTCTAAAACCATTATTTACAGGGACAGCATCTCCACCTTGTCCTTTGATTCCTATTATTCTCTTGTGTTGACGTGGAGCTACATAGTCATAAACTCTTTGAGTATGATTCCCCCCTGTATCTATACAAGCAGCATAAATATGCAATCCTTGTCCATCTGCATACTTGAATTCTCTTTGTAAGTATAAATCTAGTTCTCTCCATATTTGCTCTTCTTTAGGGTTTCCGTGGATAGTTTTATATTCTATTCCATAGACACCATTAGTTCCCCAACCAACTACTTCTATTGCTAACCAATCATCTTGGGTATCAATTCCTGCAGTGAGTATGAGAACATCATCTGGAACTTCTGCACTATATTTTTCTCTAGCTTTATATAATTTTTCAAAGTCAAGCTTAGCAACATTTTCATCTTCCCAAGTTTCAGCTAGTACAGTATTGATGAAAGCTTTTAATTTTTCTTTATCTCCTCTTATCTCTAAAAATTCTTTCACAATACTTTCCCAAGTTCTAAAAACACTAGCAAGAGCACTTAGATGATAACCAAGATGTTCAGTTCTTTCTGGGTATTTATGTATCCAAATACCTGTTTCTTGATTATTTCTTTTCCATTCTTTTTCAGTTGCCATTTTTCCACAAGTAGTACATTGCATCTTTACACTTGCAGGGTTATCCTCTTCCCATTTTAAATTTGAAAATTTTAATGCTTGGTGGGTTTTACAATGTGGACAAGCTAAATGCCATTCTGCTTGAGAAGAATTTTTGAACTCCTCTTCAACAGGAGAAGCTTCTCTAATAGTCGGAGTTCCTGTGATAATACACTTACTTGTATCTGCAAAAGTAGTTAATCTTTTTTTCACTAATGCTATTGGACTACCTTCCTTTCCAGAAGACTTAGCATATCTATCTACTTCATCCATAAATGCAATTCTTATAGGTCTTGCAGCTAATTTTGAAGGAGCATTTGTTCCTATTGCTGCTAAAAATCCTCCTTTAAACATTTTGTGTAGAACAGTATCTCCACCTTTTCTACTCCCTTTAAAATCTTTTATAAGTTGAGTTAAAATTTTACTCTCTCTGATAGCTGGTTCTAATCTCTCTTTTGAAAAAGCAGAAGCCATATCATCAGTAGGTTGTACTAATAACATTGGACAAGGGTCTAGGTGAACATATCTTCCAAAAATATTTATAATCAATTCTGATTTTGCTAATTGAGCAGCCATCATTAGAGTTAATTGTCTGAGCCCTTCTTTTGTAACCACATTATATATTTCCAACATATATGGAGTTCTTGAAGTTTCCCATTTTCCAGCTTCTTTTGATGATTCTGTTGAAAGAACTCTATATTTATCTGCCCATTCAGCTACTGTTAAGTTTTCTGGAGGTAACAGAAGTAAAAGACATCTTTTAAATAATGCTCTTGTTTTTTCATCAATTTTATTATCTTTTTTATTCAAGTTCTTTCTTCAACTCCTCTCTATTACTAGGTGGTTCGTAGCTTGATAGTTCTTCTAAAGCTACAAAAATATGTTTTGATATAATTTCTATCCTATTTCGTTCAGGATAATTTTCTATATCATTGTCAATTTTCCTAATGCAAGAATTTAGTCTTGCTTTAAATTTTAAAAGCATATCTGACAAAATATACTCTACAAGTGCATCTTCATGATACTTATCTTGTAAAACTTCATATCTTAACTCAAGCATTTTCCTTTTAGCTTCATTCATCTTTGCAACATCACTATTGCTTTTTAAATAGCTCTTTATATTTTCTTTAAGTTCATATTTGTCATTTTCATTTTTAGTTAAAACTTTTTTCTCAGTAAGATTTCTTACTGTTCTTTCTGTTACTCCTAAGATATCAGCTAATGTCTTTAGGTTGACATATGTTCCTACATCACTCCTAGATTGAGTGATATATTTAGATACTGATTTTAAGAGATTGTAGTCCTTTTCTCCTACTCTAAACTCTTCAAAAATATCTCTTACATATCTAGGGGTAATTTGTAGTAATCTTGCTAATTGCTCCTCAGATATAACAATCATTTTATTTTCTCCTATACATTTTTAAATGTGCCAATTTGGCTGGGAACTTGGAAAAACCAATTTTTCCTTGGCATTTTCGACCGTTCGACCTCGAACGCACCCACCATTTGAAAATGTTGTCACAGTACCTTTTTTTTAGAAGTCATCATCACTTACTCTAACGACTTCTTCCCCATCACTTCTTGTGACTACTTCAGATGGTTGTTCTCGATTCAGTAACTTCTGCTCTTCAAAGTAATCATATCCAAGCACTTTGTTTATCTCAGCTAATGCTCTGTTGGCAGCAGCTAAGTCTATTACAACTTTTCTCTTTACAGCTTTAGATGTAATTCTTCCTAGTGTAGCATTACTCTCATCGTGATAGATGGTTTCTGTGACTTCTACTCCTTTTTTACCCATTTCGTGTATCTCATATAGATTGTTGACAATAGCTTCTGCTCCTAATTTACTATCCTCTATCAACTTCTCTCTAAGTAATTGTAGTTTACTAGCTACTTTCTTATTCTTTTCTATGTCAGCAGCTTTTGTATTCTTAGAGTATCCAGCTATCTCTTTAGCTTTCTCCTTACTGTTTCCATACAGTCTTGCTATTACATAAGCTGTTTGTTTTTCTGTCAAGCCCTCAAAATTGCATATCTTTGCATTTTCTTCCTCTTGAATCTCATCTATGTACTCAAGATAATTTTCATAATATCTTCTTATCCAGCTGATAATAGTGTTCTCAGCTATTTTGAGTCTATTAGCAACTTCTCTATATTTTTCTTTTTTAGTCTTTCCAAATTTAGAGTTTACTAATTGAGCATAGAGTTGAAGAGCAGCAAGTTTTTGCTTATCTAATTCAGATATGGTTTTACTCATCTTGCTCCTCAAAATATTCTTTTATTTCATCCCAAGTATATGTTTTCTCTCCTCTAATTAACTTGATATTTTGATTTATACTTGCAAATCTTCTCACTATTACATCAGCATACTTAGGGTCATATTCCATCAAAAAGGCTTTCCTTTCTAGTTGCTCAGCTGTCATCAATGTACTTCCAGAACCACCGAACAAGTCCAAAACTTTCCAACCTTTCTTTGAGTTATTAGCCATAAGTCTTGCTAATAATTTGAGAGGTTTCATTGTAGGATGAATATCATTTTTAAGAGGTTTATTCTCTTCGATGATTGTAGAATGATATTTTATTATTCCCTCTAGTTCCAGAATGTATTTCAATAATTCCTCTTTGCTTTTTTTCTTTAAAACCTCTTGAGTTTCTAAAATTGTATCTTGAGTGTAATCTTTGATGAAAAAATGCTCTTTTCCTAGTTTCCAGCCATATAGACATGGTTCATGCCTCCAATTATAGTCTTGTCTTGATAGGTTAAATCCATTCTTTACCCATATTAAACATTGTGAAAATTTGAATCCTGCATCCTCTAAAGCTTTTCTGAATGAGATAGTTTCAGAATCAGCATGGAATATATAATAAGCTGCTCCAGCTCTCATATGATTGAAAGCATTTGAGTAAAAATAGTATAGAAAATCATAGAACTCATCAGAACTCATGTTATCATTTTTTATTTTCTGCCCATCAGAGCCTTCATAGTCAATGTTATATGGTGGGTCAGTTATCATCAAATCAGCTAACTCTCCATTCATCAGTTTAGCAACATCTTCTGAATTGGTTGAATCTCCACACATCAATCTGTGTTCTCCAAGTAGATAAATATCTCCAGCTTGAGAATAATAGCTTTCTTTAGGCTCTGGAGTTTCTATCTCTTCAATACACTCAATATCATCTCCATCTACTCCTAACTCTTTTTCAATCTCATCAAGATTGAAACCTGTTAGGAATAAATCATCTTCATTTAACTTTGATAACTCCTCATAGAGTTTCTCAAAATCCCATTCTCCTTTTTCGTGTGCATTGAGTTCAGCTAATCTTAAGGTTCTTACTTCATCCTCAGATAACTTTTCTATTCTTACTGCTCTAACTGTTTTCATTCCTAGTTGTTTAGCAGCTTCATATTTTCCATTATCATAGAGAATTTTATTTTCTGAGGTTATAAGGATTGGAACTATCATTCCAAATCTAGTTAGAATTTTTTTGTAGAGCTCTATTTGTTCTTCAGTAGTTATTCTAGGATTACTACTGTCCAGCTCTACCTCTTGTATCCCTAACTCTAGTATCTCCATACCTGTATCATCTCCTTTCGTTTTATTTCTTTTTTTATTCTTGATATTTTTTATTATTTTTTAAATTCACTTTCAGGATTAAGGAGCTTTCTCCATAACTTTACTTTAAGAATTTATCTTATAAATGCTTATTTTTTCTAATTTTATTCAATTTTCACTATCAAAAAAATTGTTTTTTCGGCAATAATTATTGCCGTTTTTGACCTCGTTTCAAAAAATACCTATAAATAGCAATAACAGGCAATGCCTGTTATTTACTGCTATCTATTTTAGGAATTCCTTGAATAAACTCTACCTTTGTTTTTATACTTGTTATATTAAATAATATTTTTTCTAATCTTAAAAAATTATTAAAAAATCGAATTTTAGTTCCACCATTACTTTCAGTGGACTGTAAACTTTCTTTAACCCAATTACAATAATATCTCTTCATTCGTTCTTTTGCCTTTATATCTGCTTCCTTAATAATATTTTTAATCATTTCATAATCTATTATTAGAGGTTGCATATCCTTTATTTCAGCTTTCAATTCACGACTTGAATTTTTTAAAGTTTTTATAACTCTATTTTGTAATTCTTGGTGTTTACTAGCTAAAACATAATTTAATCTATCCCATAACTTTTCTTCCAAAAAAAGTGAATAGGCTTGTTTTAATTTCTTCATTGTAAATTTATCAATACTTGAGCTATTTTCTAAATTTGGGGCTTTTTTTAAAAGTATTTTTTTTGTAAAAACCTGCTCTACTCGAATTATACTTTTCTTTCCAGGAATATATCCCTTTCTATCTAATTGAGCAGTTTTATTATAAATATTTATTTTATATTCTCCTCTTGAATATGTAAATCCAGTTGTATAATCTTGAGGATATATTTTATTATTTTCAATCTGAATATACTTTTTTGATTTTTTATCACTCCCCATAGTTTCTATAAATGTTTCATATAACATTGAAAATATTAAGTAATAATCTTCAAATATATCTTCAAACTGATGAGCTACATCTACTCTTAAGTAATTAATATTATTCATTTTTAGGGAATGATCATTTGAAAACTCTTTTATTAGTGATAATAAACTTTCATTTACCTCTTTTCTTTGTTGCTCTGTAGTAATTAATAATTTATTATCTTTATAAAAAAATTTAGGATAACTAAAATCAATAAAAATAGTTGTATCATATTCACTTTTATATTTTAGTCGAATGTTATTTATCCAATGCCCTTTTAAATTTAGTGTTGCATCACTTTCGTCATTTGCAACTCTTGTTTTCCCATAATTTTTAAATATTTTATCTAATCTTGCTGATATTTCCCTTAAATTAGTAGCTGCAATAGTCATCACATTACAAGTATCTAACATATTACTCCTTTCAAAAATATCAGAACGAAATCCACTATTTAGTTAAAAAGATTTTTATTAAAATTATACTAGTTTTGAGGCTTTCACTTATTAAGAACTATTTTTATGGAAGAATAATAGTGGACTTCATGCTAATATCTTTATTTTTCTAATACTACTTGCCATCCATCTCTAAATTTTTCTTTTATCAAAATTTTTCTTTCTGGAAAAAATTTTTTTAAATATTCTTTATTAAATTTTTCAGCTATAATATTAGCCTTTTTCCAACTAGATGTGATTTTTTTATCCAATACATTATTAAATTTTTCTCCTTTATAATAAATTGTTGAATTATAAATAACAATTATAAATTTTTCATTTTCCATATTTTTTCTTCCCCCCTCTCTTTCAAAAATACAAAATATAACTTAAATGGTATAATACTTTTGAATGATATCATTTTAAAATTAATTAATAATTATAGGAGATACAAAATGAGAAAAAAAATAAAAATAACTGAAATCATCAAAAGATTAATTGAACTAAAGAAACAAACTAAAAAATAATTAATTTTTAATTAAGAGCTCTTCACATTTAATTTCACCAGCAGCTGCTATTTTTTTTAAAGTTGATATTCTACAATCACTACCAAATTTAAGATTTTTTAAAATTACTGCTAATGATTGTGGTGTAATATCTAGTTTTCTACTTAATTCTGTTTTAGTCATTTTAGATAGAATCTTATTTTGAATATTATCTAAAATAACATTAGTTTCTAAACTAATCTCCATATTAACCCCTTTTTATTATTTTTTAAACTAATTTTATATTTTAAATAGATTATAAGTTATATTTCTAATTTAGTCAATAATAAAAAAAGCAAGATTTAAAACCTTGCTTAAAATTAATAAGTTAATTATTTAATTTTTATATTAAAAATCATACTCTATTCCATTTTCTATTTCTTTTTTTAATTTTTCTATTTCTCTTTTATTTTCTATATAAATCCCTTTTTCTCTCATATCACACTCTATATTTCTAATAATCTGTTTTAATATAAATTTTCTTTCCTCTTCTCCTAGCATAGCAAAAAGTTCCATATATAATTTATATCTATTTTTTTGATTCTCAATTTTTTCAGTTAACTTTTTTTGGATTTTTAGCTGATCAATTAAACTCATGTTTTCTTCTTTATTAGCTACAAGTTCTTTTAAATGTTTATTTTCTTCAACTAAGTTATCATATT
>UMEL01010966.1_pt1 | contig 12356 bp, 10 predicted proteins | sample 1964741 | NCBI WGS metagenome assembly UMEL01 (sample SAMEA4836019, study PRJEB28245) | human gut metagenome | biome: gut microbiome; material: fecal sample | place: Denmark | collected 2008
GTTTACACATTTTCCTAATTTTTCTTTAGGGCAAACTCTTTGCTTTAACATCCTTCCCTTATCTATTATTAGTATTTTTAGATCCTCTTTCTTTTCTATTGCTTCATAAGCTCCAAAAATACCAGCTTGTCCGCCACCTAAAAAAATAATATCGTACTTCATACTTACTTTCCTTTCTATTTTCCTTATATATTTATATTAATATTCACACCAGTTAATTCCTTGAGAATAAACGTTATATGGAAGATTGGCATGAATTTCTCCTGTTTTTCCAGAAAAGTCATAGTTCCATCCACCATTATTATTCCCTTTTGTAAATTCTGATGTGTCATATACTATATTGCTTGCTGCACTTACTTCACTTCCAGAGGTTTTAGGAATAGAGTTATGTCCATAAATTTTAGCAAAAGATATTACTTTCCCTTTATCATCTTTATAATCTAAAAGTTGTAAATTATCCTTTACTCCCTCTTTTGATAAATCAGGATAACTTTGAGTCAATTGATAATATTTCTCTAAAGCTGCTCTTAATTCTACTAAATTATTTAATGTTTCTTCTGCTTTTCTTACCTCTTTTAAATCCTTTACATTATAACTTCCTAAAGCAATAACAGCAATTATAACAATTATTGAAAAAAAACCTACAATAATCTTTTCTTTAAACTCTTTTATAATCTTAGTCATACTATCTTCTTGGCTTGATAAAAGCATCTCTTATAACTATACCAGCTTCTTTTGGTGCTGTTATCTCTATATCTAAAGGTCCTCTTTTTACAGATATCCATCCAAGTCCTTTAAATACAAGCTCTTCTCCTGTTTTTACTGTAATTTTATGTTTTACTTTTTCTAAACTTCTGTATCTATCTCTACACTCTTCACAAGGTGGTGTCAATAAATCTCCTCTATCTGCCTTTAAAAGCTCTTTTAACTTCTCTTCATTTGTTTCATGAAAAGTTACATCTTTAGCTGCATATAATGAGAAAATTGGTTTTGTCTCATCATTATTTAAAACCTTAAACCATAATAATTCACCAATAATTAAAGCTCTTCCCTTTGACATTTTGAAAGTTTTTCTAGATATCTCATTTGCAGGTATCATCTTTAAGTTACAATTTTCACAAACTAAATCTGATATTCTTCCTTCTGGAATTAATCCAGGAGTATCAATCAATGTTATCTTAGTATGAGGAATTTGATTTCTTACACTTTTTAATGTTGTTCCAGGGTATTTAGAAACTGTTACTTTTTTTAATCCAAGTAATCTATTTACAATACTTGATTTTCCAACATTTGTTACTCCCAAAACTAAGGCTTCTACCCCTTCTGGATAAAAATGCTTTATTTTCTTAAATATTCCATTTATTCCATATCCATTTTTACTACTTACTATAGCTATATCTAATGGAGCTATTCCTTCTTCTGCTAATCTTGTTTTTACCCAATTTGCAACCTCTGAAGGATGTTTCTCATCTGGAATAAGATCTAACTTATTAATTACAACTATTGAATCCATTTCTCTCAAAACATCTAATATCTCATCGTCAAATGATCCTTCAAAATCAATAATATCAAATACAGCTATTGCAACTTGTGCATTATTCATTTCCTCTTGTACTACTCTTCTATAGTCATCTCTAGTAAGTCTTACAGGCATATACTTCCCATAATTTTTTATTTTAAAACATCTTTGACAATAATGCTCTCCAGCTTCTTCTAACTTTGCTGCTGGAAGATATCCATTTTTCTCTGGGTAATCACTTTGTAATTCTATTCCACACCCTATACAAATTTTCTTACTCATAGCATCTTCTCCTCTATTTAAATTACATCATAAGTAATATTTGAATTTGTGTAAATACACATTTCTCCAGCAATAGCCATAGCACCAATTGCTATCTCCTCAACAGGCATCTCTTTTCCATATAAAATCATTGCCCTCGCAGCTGCATAGGCATAGCTTCCACCACTTCCTATAGCAGCAACATCTCCATCCGGTTCTATTACATCTCCATTTCCTGAAAGAACTAAAATTGTATTTTTATCTGCTACTATTAACATAGCATCTAAAACTCTTAATGCTTTATCATTTCTCCATTCTTTAGCTAGTTCTACTGCTGACTTTTTCAGATTTCCACCAAATTCATCTAATTTACTTTCAAATTTATCCATAAGAGCAAAAGCATCAGCTGCTGCTCCTGCAAATCCAGCCATTATCTCATACTTTTCTATTTTTCTTATCTTTTTAGCATTGCTTTTAAATACTACTTCTCCAAAAGTCACTTGACCATCTCCAGCCATAGCAACTCTTCCATCTTTCTTTACAGCAACTATAGTAGTAGCTTTTATCATATCTCTCTCCTCATTGCTTCATACTAAACTTTTATCTTAACTAATTCTTGATATATTTTTGTACTTTCTAATGTTACATGTCCCATCAGCTCTTTTAGATACAGTATATCCATTCCATTAGATAGCATATGAACAGCAAATGTATGTCTAAAACTATATGGACTGATCTCTCTCTCTATTCCAGCTTTTAAAGCATACCTATCAATTATTCTACGTAGTGATCTATCACTTAATCTCGTTGCTGATCCATTTACAAATAATATATCAGGATTATATCTATCTTTATATTTCTCTTTTTTAGACTCTACATATTTTTTAAAAAACTCTCTTGTTCTTTCACTAAAAAATACTACTCTTCTATTTTTTCCATTAGCTACATAGAGTTCTCTTCTATCTAAATCAAATACACTCTCTCCAACTCCTAACATCTCATTTGAAGTTATTCCGCTAGAATAAAGTAGCTCTAATATCAATCTATCTCTTAATCCATTTGTATTTTTTAAAGATATAGCTTCTCTTAATCTATTTATCTCTTCTATTGATAATATATCTGGTTTTTCTACATAAAAGCTTGGAGATGCTATTACCTCTATTGGACTTTGATTTATTAGTTTATTCTTTACAAGATATTTGAAGAAAGAACGCATTGAAGATAGTTTTCTGTTTATCGTTCGTTTGGTAATTCTATCTTCTTGTAACTTTGCAAGAAAACTTCTTAACATTACTGAATCTATCTCCATACTATTCTCTATCTTCTCGGTGTCATAGAGATACTGGGCCATTTGATATAGATCTTTTTTCATCGATCTAACTGTATTTAAACTTTTATTCTCTCCAAATTCAGCTAAATATAGAAAATCTTTAATCTCTCTTTCTATATTTTTCTTCTCCATCGTTTACAAGACCACTCCACATTATATACTATTTTTCTAAATATTGCAATTTTTTTATTTTATCTCATCTAGTTTTGTTTCTAAATATTCTAATGCTATTGCTGATATTTTACTATATTTCTCTTTTTTATCTCTTATTCTTTCATCTAAACTTCTTATTATTCCAAAGTTAGGTCCCATTGGTTGAAAATTCTTTTTATCTTCTGTTATATATTTTACCATTGCTCCTATAGCACTTCTATCATCTAGAATAAACGGTGTTTTTCCTTCCAATCTATGAGCTATATTAATAGCAGCCATCATTCCTGTAGCTATAGAAGATACATACCCTTCACTCCCTGTAATTTGTCCAGCAAAATAAACATTATCTTTTGTCTTTAGTTTTAGACTTTCATCTAACAATTGAGTTGAATTGATAAATGTATTTCTATGCATAACTCCATATCTTATAAATTCTGCATTTTCAAGCCCTGGTATCATAGAAAATACTCTTTTTTGCTCTCCCCATTTTAAGTTTGTTTGGAAACCTACTAGATTATATAATTTTCCCTCTTTATCATCCTGTCTTAACTGAACAACAGCATAATCCATCTTATCAGTTTTGGGATTTATAAGTCCCTTTGGTTTTAGAGGTCCAAATACTAATGTTCTCTCTCCAGTCATTGCAATTCTCTCCACTGGCATACAGGCATCAAATATTTTTTCCTCTTCAAAAGCTTTTAGTGGTGCTCTTTCAGCAGTTATAAGAGCATTGTAAAAATTGTAATATTGCTCCTTATCCATTGGACAGTTAATATATTCTCCATCTCCTTTACCATAACGAGATTGACGATAAGCTATATCCATATTTATAGACTCCAATGTTACTATAGGTGCTGCTGCATCGTAGAAATATAGATAGTCACTATGTGTTATCTCCCCTATCTTCTTAGATAGTGCATCTGAGGTAAGTGGACCAGAAGCAATCAAAACAATTTTATCTTCCGGTATCTCAGTTAACTCTTCCTCTATTATCTCTATATTTTCCATATTTCTTAATTTATCTGTAATCTCTTGAGAAAAACCATCTCTATCAACAGCTAATGCTTGTCCAGCAGGTACTCTATTATTATCTGCACTTTTTATAACTAGAGAATCCATTCTTCTAAGTTCTTCCTTCATAAGACCAGAAGCATTTGCTAAGTTATCTGCTCCTAAAGAGTTACTACATACTAATTCAGCAAAATTTTCACTTTTATGAGCCTCAGTTTTCTTTACTTTTTTCATCTCGTAAAGCTTTACTTTTATTCCTCTTTTAGCTAATTGATAAGCAGCTTCACTCCCTGCAAGTCCTGCCCCTACTACTATTACTTCCTTATTATATATCATTAATTGCTCCTTACTTTTTCTCTATTTTTCTTATATTTTTACACTCTGGATATCCTGTACAAGCTAGGAATTTCCCCCATCTTCCTCTTCCTATTTTAAATGGTCTTCCACACTTTTCACATACTCCAGCCTCTTTTAATATTTTTTCATCTTCATCTAGAAGTTTTCTCAATTCTGAATTAATTTGAACAACACCATCTTTTTCTATCACTTGATTATTAGCCAAAGCTTTCCTTATTTCAGGTGGCAACGGCATTCTCAAATTATCCTTAGCGTAATTTTCACTCTCAAGATAGCTTCCAAATCTTCCTGTTTTTAAAAGATAGATATCTCCATTTTCCGTTTTAACATCTGTTGGTTTTCCTTGTTTTGATTTTACAAGCTCTTCCACTCTATCTTTGACAAATATTTTACCATTTTTTATATCTTCTGCAGGAATCTCTATCCCTTTTAAGGATATTTTCTCTTGGCATCCACTCTCATCATCTACATGTGGACAAGCTAAATATCTTCCAAATCTTCCTGTTTTTAATATCATATTTCCCTTTCCACAACTACACGGAACATCAGATTCAACTATTCTATTTGATTCCTCTTCAACTTTTTGAGCATACTTATCTATATATCTCTTTAACTCTCTATAGAAATCAGATAATAATTTTATCCAATCTTTTTCACCATCAGCTATTTCATCAAGCTCTGTTTCCATTTCAGCTGTGAACTTAACATTCATTATATTTGGGAAATTTTCATCTAAGGCTTCCTCTATTTCAAACCCTAACTCTGTAGGAATAAAACTTTTTCCCTCTATTTTTACATACTCTCTCTTTTTCAATGTCTCTATGATAGAAGCATAAGTAGATGGTCTTCCAATCCCTTCAGCCTCAAGTTTTTTAACAAGTGAAGACTCTGTAAATCTTGAAGGTGGTTTTGTAAAGTCCTCTTTTATATGTAGCTTTTCAAGTTTACTCTTATCTCCAACTTTTATCTCTGGAAAATCACCAAGAGGTAAATCCTCATCTTCTTTAAATATTTTATAATACCCATCAAATATTATCTTATTTATCGTTCCTCTAAAATCAAATTTTTCATAGTTTGCTACAAGTTCAAACTGTTCATACTTCATAGGAGCTAGCTGTGATATTAAAAATCTATCCCAGATAAGCTTATACAACTTAATTTGATCTTTATCTAAGGAATTTTCTAAAATTTCTGGTGTAAGAGTTATATCTGTTGGACGAATTGCCTCATGAGCATCTTGAATTTTTTGCTTACTCTTACTCTCTTTTTTCACTCCTAAATACTCTTTTCCGAAATTTTCTAATATATAATTCTTAGCCATCTCTTGAGCATCTTCAGAAATTCTTGTAGAGTCTGTTCTCATATATGTTATAAGCCCTTTGTGTACCCCATTTACATCTATTCCTTCATATAATCCTTGAGCTATTCTCATAGTTTTTGAAGCAGAAAATCCTAAATAAGATGAGGCTAATTGTTGTAAAGTACTTGTTTTTAATGGCAGAGGTGAATTTTTAGTTTTCTTAGTTACTTTAGCCTCTACTATTGTAAATTCTTTTTTCTCAATTTTTTTTATCTCTTTTACTATATCCTCATCAGTTAATCTATCTATCTTTTTATTTTCTACTCTATATAGAGATAGTTTTAAATCATTAGTAAAATCTCCCTTTACTTCCCAAAATTTAACTGGTACAAATTTCTTTATCTCATGCTCTAAATCACAAATAAGTTTTAAAGCTACTGACTGAACTCTACCAGCACTCGTATTAGAAGCTACACTCTTCCAAAGAAGGGAACTAATTCCATATCCCACTAATCTGTCTAATATTCTTCTTGCTTGTTGAGCATTAACCTTATTCATATCTATCTTTCTTGGATGAGTAATAGAATCTTTTATTGCATGTTCAGTTATCTCATTAAACTCTATTCTATTATTATCATTTTCATCCAATTTTAAAGCATGTGCTATGTGCCAAGCTATAGCTTCTCCCTCTCTATCCGGATCGGAAGCAAGATAAACCTTATCAGATTTTTTAGCTAATGCTTTTAAATTTTTTATTACATCTCCCTTACCTTTTATTGTAGAATATGAGGGAGTAAAATTATTTTCTATATCAACTCCTAATTTACTTTTAGGTAAATCTCTTACATGTCCAAAAGACGCTACTACTTGATATGTCTTTCCCAAGATTTTTTCAATGGTTTTAGCCTTTGCTGGTGACTCAACTATCACTAAGTTCTTTTTTTCTGCTGCTTTTGCCATTTTCTTCACCTCTGTTGTTTTCCTTGTCTCTTTTCCGTTTCATTCTACTAAATTCTCCAAAAAAAATCAATACTTCTATTTAAAATTTTCTCCTATACTTTCCTCCAGCCACGCTCACTACTACCTTTTTTACCTCTAAATCCATTAAAATAGATAGTATTTCACCTGCTTTCATAGAGGTTTCCTCTATTATTTCATCGAGATTTTTTTCTCTCTCTAAAACATTGTATATTTTTTTCTCATAATCTGTCAAATTTAATTTATCTCTACTATTAATTTTAATCTTATTCCAACCAAACTCATCTAAGATATCATCTACATTTGTTATTAATTTTGCACTTGAATTTTTTATTAAATTATTACACCCTTCTGAAGCTGGAGAAGAAATTTCTCCAGGAATAGCAAACACCTCTCTCCCCTCTTCTAGAGCTAGCTCTGCTGTTATTAAACTTCCACCTTTTGAACGACTCTCTATTACAACCACCCCTTGAGAAATCCCAACTATTATTCTATTTCTCATTGGAAAATTATACTGAAATGGTTCTGTACCTAAGGGGTATTCACTCATAATTAACCCCTTTATCTCTATCAATTTCCATATTTTTTCATTCTCTTTGGGATAAACTACATCTAAGCCACTTCCTACTATAGCTATAGTTTTTCCTCCATACTCCAATGTTTTTTGATGACAGATACTATCTATACCTGTAGCTAATCCACTCACTGTGACAATATCATTCTCTACCAAATCTCTAACTAATTTATCACAAGTAATTCTTCCATAAGAAGTTGCTCTTCTAGTTCCAACTATAGCTATTTTTCTTTTGCTTAATAAAGTTATATCTCCACGATAATATAAAAATATAGGAGGTTTTGCTATATTTCTTAATTCCTCTGGATATCCTTCATCTCTTATAAATAGTAAAGAAACTCTCTGTTTTTTTAATTTTTCTAACTCACTCTCTAAATCAATATTTTTAGAAGCATATATTTTTTCTATTTCACTTTCATCTAAGTTACAATATTTTTTTAAATATACTTTATCTAACAAAAAAATGTCCTCATATTTTTCAAATTTTTTTATTATACTTCTAAAACTACTATCTTTTAATTTTACAACTACTAATCTATACCACTCCAAGATCCCACCCTCTTTTTTGTGATTTTTTATTCATATGTTGAATCTGTTTTAACTTTTTAGCTCTGCATAAACCCTAATTAACATATCTTTTATTACCTTAGAATTTGGATATCTATTTCTTGCTACTTCTAATACTTTTTTAGCCTCTTGGTAATTCCCTGTTACCATATAAAGATCTCCAAGTCCAGTATATACAGCTTCATCTTTTTTATATTCCATATATTTTTTAAAATCTTCTATAGCTTCTGAATAATTTTTTATATTTCTATTTACTATTCCTCTTCCTAAATATGACTCATAAAAATCTGGTGCCATATTTATTGCTTGAGTATATAACTTTAATGATTTATCGTACTCACTTAGAAATCTAGCTGTTGTAGCAGCTCCAAATACATTTTTTAAATTTGTATTATCTTGAGAAAAAACTTCATAAGCTTTCTCATATCTACCATCTTTAAAATAATAATCTCCTACTTTAAATAATTCTTCGCTATCTTGTTTGATATATTCCAAATATATATTGAATTCCTCTACATACTTTTTATAGTTTTTTTCTAAGTTTTCTTTATTTTTATCAAAAGATATCTTTTTATCTAATTCTTTTATTTTTTCCCACCTCAAAGCCATTTCTTGTTTTTTAGCCTCTATTTGAGCCTTCTCTTCTGAATTTTCATTCCAAAATAATAACCCTTCTCCATATACTAAACTTGTAATTAATATAAATACTCCCAATATTCTTTTCATTAACTTCTCCTTATCCTCTTAATTCTTAACTATTTTTTCTACCTTACTTATAATTTTTCCATCATTAATTCTAACCTCTATCTCATCTCCTATATTGATATCAGATATAGTTTTTACCCCCATTCCCTCTTTAGTTACTACAGAATAACCTCTTTCTAATATTTTTAATGGATTCAAAGTAATTAATCTCTGTATTTTATTTTCTAATTGATTTTTTTTAATATTTAAATAATAATCAATAGCTCTTAGTAATCTACTCTCTCTTTCCATTAGCAATCTATTTTTTTCCTCTATTAGTTTAGAGAAATTTTTTAGATAATAACTTTCCTTTCTGACTTCCAACTCCTTTTTTTTATTTGAAAGTATATTTTTCATTAGTGCCACAATATATCTTTCTCTATCTTCAAGACTTTCAAGCGTTTTTTTTCTCTCTGGCACTGAAATTTCTACTGCTTGAGTAGGAGTTGCCGCTCTTACATCTGCTACTAAATCTGTTAAAAGATTATCTATCTCATGCCCTACTGCAGATATTATTGGCTTTTTAGAGTTAAAAAATGCCATTGCTGTTTTCTCTTCATTGAAAGCCCATAAATCTTCAATACTTCCTCCACCTCTTCCAGCTATTATCAAATCAATTTCTGGAATTTCGTTTAATTTTTCTATACCTCTAACTATCTCATCACTAGCTCCACTACCTTGAACTTTAGCAGGATATACATATATATTTATAGTATTATCTCTTTTTTTTATGGTCTTTATTATATCTTGTACTGCTGCCCCAGTAATAGCTGTTACTACACCTATATTTCTTGGATATCTAGGTAACTCTTTCTTATATAAAGAGGAAAAATATCCCCTCTTTTCCATCATCTTTTTTAACTCTTCTAGCTTAGCAAACATATCCCCAAGTTTATTCTTTTTTTCTATATGTCTTACTAAAACTTGAAAATCACCCTTATTTTCATAAAAACCTACATCTCCAAATAGTTTTACTGAATCTCCATCTTTCAAATCCTCAGCTATTCTTTTGAATTTATATTTAAAAGCTACACATTTTATTTGAGCCTCATTATCTTTTAAGTTAAAATACAGGTGCCCACTCTTATAATAAGTAACCCCTGATAACTCTCCTTCTAAGAAAAATTCTCTCAGATTAGGATTTTCTTCTATATATCCCTTTATCATTCTGTTAAAATCACTTACTGTATAAGTTCTCTCTTCAAACATAACTCTCCTCTATTAAAACTCTAATAGTAATTTTTTTAATTTCATCATCTCATCTCTTTTTGTAATAGCATTTTCAAAATCTAACTCCTTTGAAAGCTTTGTAATCTCTTTTTGAAGTTTAGATATCTCTTTTTCAATATCCTCTTTTGAAGTGAATAACTTTTTCTCCCTCTCTTTTATCATATCTTCTGGTAAACCATAATCAAGGTTTATTATATCTTCACTTATCTCTCTTATTACAGTTTTAGGATCTATTCCATTATCTATATTATATTGATGTTGTATTTTCCTTCTTCTATTAGTCTCGTCAATAGCTTCTTTCATAGAATCTGTCATTATATCTCCATAAAGAATTACTCTCCCATCTACATTTCTAGCTGCTCTTCCTATTGTCTGCACTAAAGAACGTCTACTTCTTAAAAATCCCTCCTTATCAGCCTCTAAAATAGCAACTAAAGATACTTCTGGAATATCTAATCCCTCTCTAAGTAGATTTATTCCTACTAGAACATCAAATTCTCCCTTACGCAATCCTCTTATTATTTCTATTCTTTCTAAAGTATCAATATCTGAATGCATATATTTTACTCTGAGTCCAAAACCTAAGTAATACTCTGTTAATTCCTCAGCCATTTTTTTCGTTAGTGTTGTTACCAATACTCTCTGATTTTTTTCTACTCTTAATCTTATCTCTTCCATTAAATCATCAACTTGATTTTTAGTCTCCCTTACCTCTATAATAGGATCAAGTATACCTGTCGGGCGAATTAATTGTTCTGCTATATGACCGTTTGCCTCTTGTACCTCAAAATCTCCTGGTGTTGCTGAAACAAATACTGTCTGCCCAGTTATATTTCTAAACTCTTCAAATTTCAGTGGTCTATTATCAAGGGCAGCTTTTAATCTAAAACCATTTTCTACTAAGGCCTCTTTTCTAGCTCTATCTCCATTATACATTCCTCTTATCTGTGGTATTGAGATATGAGATTCGTCTATATATGTCACAAAATCTTTTGGAAAATACTCTAATAACGTATCTGGAGTTTCTCCTGGTTTTTTCCCAGATAAGTATCTTGAATAATTTTCTATTCCTTTACAATATCCTATCTCTCTTATCATCTCAATATCATATTCTGTTCTTTGCTTCAATCTTTGAGCTTCTAAAAGTTTTCCTTTATCTTCAAAAGCCTTTACCTCTTCTATTTTATCCTTTTGAATTTCACCTATTATTCTTTCTACATCTCCATCTTCAGTTAAATATTGAGTAGCTGGATATATCATTATTCTCTCTAAATTTTTTCTTATTTTCTGCCCTGTTAGAGTATTTATCTCGGAAATCTCCTCTAAATCTTCATCCCAAAATTCTAATCTATAACCTGTCTCCATATATGAAGGATATATATCTATTACATCTCCCTTTATTCTAAACTTTCCTCTTTCAAAAGCCATATCATTTCTCTCATATCTTATACTTATCAACCTTTGAATTAACTCTTTTCTCCCTATCCCAGTCTTTTTATCTATAGGAATAGTCATCTTCTTATATGTTTCAGCTGATCCTAATCCATATATAGCTGAAACTGATGCCACAATAATAACATCTCTTCTATTAATTAAGGCAGCTGTAGCTGCTTGTCTTAATTTCTCTATCTCATCATTTACAGATGAATCCTTCTCTATATAAGTGTCTGTTACAGCAATATAAGCTTCCGGTTGATAATAATCATAGTATGAAACGAAATACTCTACAGCATTCTCCGGAAAAAAACTTTTATACTCACTATAAAGTTGAGCTGCTAGAGTCTTATTTGGAGCTAATATCAAAGCTGGTCTATTTGTCTCTTTTATAATATTTGCTATTGTAAAAGTTTTTCCAGATCCCGTTACTCCCAATAACACTTGATCTGCTATTCCATCATTGATATTTTCAACAATTTTTTTTATCGCTTCTGGTTGATCTCCCATCGGAGTATATTTTGAATGTAGTTTAAACATTAAATCACCTATTTACATAATTAAAATTACACTTTCATTATAACATAATTTTTCTATATATAATATTTTTCTTTTGGCAAAATAAAAAGAAGAGTAAATATTACTAAAATAACCTCTATACTCTTCTTTAATTAAACTATTTTTCTTAGAATAAATTTTTATTTTAAAATCATATTGATAATTCTTTTTAGTTGAAAATTACTATTTATTTTTCTTACCTTCTCATCATCTAAAGAATATATTATTGCACCTATATATGTAGTCATTGGTGCTACCACAACTAATCCTATACTTCCTATTATTATCTTTATAATCTCAGAAGTAATCATTTTCATATTCAAGATCTGTAGCAATGTCA
>UMEL01016585.1_pt1 | contig 12307 bp, 11 predicted proteins | sample 1964741 | NCBI WGS metagenome assembly UMEL01 (sample SAMEA4836019, study PRJEB28245) | human gut metagenome | biome: gut microbiome; material: fecal sample | place: Denmark | collected 2008
ATATCTCGAGATAATGGTAATTATAAATATAGTAGAACGGAATATGCCAATGGTACAATTGTAAAAACCACGGTAATGAAAAAGAGAAAATGAGATTTTAAAATATTAAGGATATATATTTTGTAGAAATGATTTTAGGAGTAGAAATTAATATGGGATTGCTATTATAATTTACCAGGCGATATAAACAAAAAAATAGAAAAAATCCCATAAAATCAAGAAAAAAAAGAAGAAAAAGATTGAGAATCTAAAACAAGGAAACGGTTGGTAAAATAGTCTAGAAAAGTTGAAAAATAAGTCTGTATGAGATACTATATAAATGAAAAGTGCGTAAAAACCTTGGATGAATAAGAACATGAGATGTATTTAAACTGAAGACAGTACCACTACCGCTTTCCATTATGCTAAGATGAATAAGAACATGAGATGTATTTAAACTATTGCCCGAAAGTCCCGTTTCTGAAATCTCCGTTAGATGAATAAGAACATGAGATGTATTTAAACCGGATTTTTTCTCCAAGTGGAGTTGCCAGAACGACAAGATGAATAAGAATATGAGATGTATTTTATAAAAAATATATATGAATGAAAAAAAGGAGGAGAAGCAAAATGAAAGTATTTGAAATTAGGCTGAAGATTTTTTTACTTCAAGATATTCATATAAGCCATATACAGACGAAGATAGCATCTTTTCTGGATAAAGGCTTTTTGAAGGATGAGGAGTTGGCAAAGTTTCATGAGGAGAATAAATATAAGTATTACAGCCATGATTTACCATTTCCGTTGGAGAAGGACAAGGTATATAAGAAAGATAAAATATATACAATAACAATCCGAACCATTGATGAAAAACTTGCTCGTTATTTTAGTGAAGTTTGTGTTAATAGTTACACGGAAGAGATAAAAGGGCTGACTTCAGAAATCAGGATTATTCCTCAAAAGCATATTGAGTGTTTATATACGTTGACGCCTGCTATTTTGAAGGATGATAAGGGGTATTGGCGAGATTATATGAATCTGACAGAATTTGGGGAAAGATTAAAAGTAAATCTAATTAAAAAATGGAACCAATTTGCACATGAAAAGCTAGAGGAAGATTTTGAGTTGTATACAGTCATCGATTTTTCGAACAAAGTGCCTATTGCAATGGAGTACAAAAACATTAAATTGCTTGGTGATAAATTTTGTATTCATATTTCAGAACATCCTACTGCACAAAATTTGGCACATATGGCTATTGGGACTGGAGTTTGTGAGATGAATAGCAGAGGTGCCGGATTTGTGAATTATAGATGGCTGTGATAGGGAGGGTTTTATGTTAAAAGAGTGTTTGGAAGTATTCGGGGAAATATTAGAGAAGGAGAGAAAAAAAGGAAAAGATATTATCCTGGATTCTTATATTCCGGCAGATGGAACATATATTTTTGTAGATAAGGATGGAAATATTAAAGAGAGTATAGAAATTAAACTGGATAAGAAGACCAGAACGATTGAGTGCAGCAATTCAGATTTAAGAGAACTGTATTTTTACGATTATCATAGCCAGCTGGTTTCTATGAATAAACCAGTTGATGGAAAGAAAATAATTCATTCAAATAACTATTATTCTTTTTTTGTAAAAAAAGATAGTATTGTTACAAAAAAATTAACAGAGGATATTATTGAGGGATATTACGAAGTACTGAAAAATCCTTTAGAGAAAAAATATAAAAAATCAAAAGAGGCTAGTCGGATATATGAGATTTTTGAAGCACAAGAGGGAATTGTTCCGATAGAAGAGTTAGAGAAAAATCGACAGTGGATTAAATGCAATATTTTTCATTTAGAAAATGTGGATTTCAGTAAGAAGGATTATCTGAAAATCTTTTTTGAAACAGAGCATGAGAATATTGAGCGAGAAGAAAGAAGATATTTACTTCCTAATATTTATAATAACAATGACTACAATGTGGAAATAGATGATGAAATTTATGGACTTCCGGATAATAATCAGGGAATGAATGCAAAAAAACCATATCTTGCTGCAAAGACAAGAAAAATTCCTATATCATATTTAGTAGATGGAGAGGAAGTTATGCTGCAAAGGCTATTTTTTGATTATATGATGAATTTAGCTTCTGCGGGAAAATATGATGTATATGTTGACACTGTGAATAAAAAAATTTTAGCATATGGACCGAAAGAAATTCCGCAGGATATAGAGGCAGGATATTATTTAAGGATAAAAAAAGGAAAAGAAGTGGAAATACAGCAACAGGATAATATTCCGGGATTTCATCAAAACTTGGAAGAAGCATTTGACTTTTTGAATATTAGTGGATATCAAAATAAAAAACATCCGGAGTGTTTAGACCGGTATAGAAGATATTATACAAGAGCAGAAATTGGGAAGTTAATTGATGAAGTTTTTTTCTCTAAGTATCTTGAAAGTAATTATTACATAGAGGCTAGCGAGGTAAGTATTACAGATGCTGTTTTGAAGGAAAGTGTTATTTTATCAAAAGATAAGATTTTTGCATGGGTAAGGGAAGGTGTTGACGAAGGCTTTTTTACAGTGTTGAAAAAAGTATCGTTAGATTTAATAAAAGGTTCTGTTTTAAATGGATATAGAGAAAGAGCTTTATGGCAGCTAAATTTACGCTGGTCGTTCGAGAACTATTTTATGAAAGGAGAAGGAAACATGGAAACAAGGAAACAAGGTATAGCAGAAAGTGTGCAAAAAAAAGTTTTTGGAGAAGATGAAGGTTGGATTGAAAATAATGAAGAATATTATTACGCAGTAGGACAGATGGCAGCGTATTTGATTTCTCTAAGTAAATCCAAAAACAGAAATCAGTCTTTAATCAATCCATTTTTAAATGCCAGAAAGAATGAGGTTATAAAGTTAAAACTTAGACAGCTGTATAAAAAGTACAATTATACAATTCCTGTTGGAATAAAGCGCATAGGTCGTATGATGTCATTAATTGAAGAATATATACCAAGTGGTGACGTGGATCAGGATATGATTATTTTTGGCTTTTTAAATGAAAATATTATTTATATGAAGGAGGAGAAACAATCATGAATAAAAGAGTGTATGGTGTATTAGGAATTTCATCAATTATGGCAAACTGGAATGCTGATTTTTCAGGATTTCCCAAAACTACAAGTGACGGAGAAACATTTGGAAGTGACAAAGCATTAAAATATCCAATGAAAAAAATGTGGGATAATGAAGGAAAAAAGGTTTTATATATTAAATCTATGAAACTATCTGAACCTGGAAAGAATGGAGAAATATCTTTAATTCCAAAATCATTAAGAGAACGTTATGAAACTTTGTATGGCAAAAGTGATTTAAAAGACGTAACGGTTGTTTTGAAAAATTTGATGAATTGTGTAGATGTGAAAAATTTTGGTGCAACTTTTGCAGAAACCGGAAGTAATATTTCAATTACAGGTGCAGTGCAGATTGGGCAGGGATTTAATAAGTATGAAGGAACAAGCCCAGAAGAACAACAGATTTTATCACCATTTAGAGATGAGAAAGCAAAAAAGAATGATGAAGATGCTAAGAACTCAACTCTGGGAACAAAAATTGTGAGTAATGAAGCACATTATTTTTATCCGTTTGTAATTAATCCATTGGCATATAAAGAACTTATAGAGTTGGGAGTTACAGAAGGATATACAGAAGAGGACTATCATAATTTTAGACGTACAGCTCTTGTATCTGCTACATCATTTGCTACAAATTCAAAGGTAGGATGCGAAAATGAATTTGCGTTGTTTGTGGAAACAAAAGCAGATGCTTATTTGCCAAATTTGTCTGAATATATTCAGTTTAAAAAGGGAACGGACAAGAATATAATAAAAATACAGTGTACAGAATTGCTACATGAATTAGGAGAACAAATTGAGAAGGTAGATATTTATTATAATCCACATACAACTGTTTTAGAGGGAGTATCTGAAGATATAAATTTATATGATATTCGAACACAAAAAGAGGTGTAATGGATGGAAGTACTGCGATTTAGTTTGAGTGGAAAGACTGCTTTTTTTAAGAAACCAGAAGTAAATACATATTATTATTTCACTTATGGAAATATTCATAAAGTGGCGTTGCTGGGGATTTTTGGAGCTGTTTTAGGCTATGGCGGTTATGCTCAAATGAAAGGATTTGAGAAAGAAAAGAGACAATCGGGATTGACTAAATCATTTCCGGAATTTTATGAAAAACTTCAGGATTTGCAGATTTCTATTTTACCTAAAAAGAAAAAGGGTTATATACCCAAAAAGGTTCAACTGTTTAATAATTCAGTAGGATATGCGTCAAAAGAACAGGGTGGAAACTTGATTGTAAAAGAGCAGTGGCTGGAAAATCCAGAATGGGAAATTTGTTTATTGATAAACTCTGAAGAAGCACAGAAGGTAAAAGAGGCGATTTGCAAAAGGAAATGTGTTTATTATCCATATCTTGGGAAGAATGACCATCCTGCAAGCATTAGTAATATTGTTGTAGAAGAAGTTCAAATTTGTGAATTTGAAGTAGGAAGAATAGATTGTTTGGCACCGGATGAATTTGTATCCATAGCAGATTTGGATTTTGATGACAAAGAAGATTTAGATTTGTTTGGTTCATTTCAATATAAAGAAGCACTTCCTTATACGTTAGATGCCTTGACAAATCTCTATCATTTAAAAAATTTTCTATATACAGATGAAGCAGTTAACGTGGGAGAAACTGAGGTATATCAGTTAAGTGACGGAAAAAAGATTGTATTTTACTGATGTATTAAAAAAATAGAATATAGAATGACAAAGAAACGGAGACCTGAAGGAGAAAAAAGGTTTCCGTTTCTTTGATAGGAGAGAAAAATTTGAAAATTATAGAAACAATTATAAAGGATATTGAGAGATATCATGCTCATATTGTAGAAAACAAAGAAAAAGAAATTATCAGACGAGAATTACTGACAGAACACATTGAGTGCGCAGAGAAATATTTTGAAATATTAGCAAAAGAAAAACAATTAAGAAAAATGCTGGAGCGTTTTATAGAGGAAATGTTTGAAGAACTTTCGGAAGAAGGTACACAGTTTTTCTGGGAAATGATAAAAGGTATTCCTTTGTTTCATGATTTAGGAAAAATAAATCCGGATTTTCAAAAACGTGCAATGCAGAATTCCGAAATTACAGAAAGCAATATGTTTAGCCATCTAGGAAGAAAGCATTCCTTACTATCAGCAATTATGTATATTGATTATTATAGAGAAGAATTAAAAAGGCGAGTAAAGGCAAAAGCAGATAAGGAAAAACTTCGACCGTTTATTATCTATCATTCTTATGTAATTGCACAGCATCATAGTGATTTAAAAGACTTTCAAGGATTTATTACTTTACTTGAAAAAGAAGAAGGAAAGGATGCAATAGATATATTCTTGGCAGGTAAATGTGAAGCTTATCAAAAAGAGTTTCGATTAACAAATCAGTCATTATCAACCCTGTTGAAGACTGTAAATAATACTGAGTGGAGCAAAGAGAAGAATATAGTTTTATATGCGTATACGAAATTATTGTATTCTTTTCTGGTGGCAAGTGATTATTATGCGACAACAGAGTTTATGTCGCAAATGGAAATCAAACAGTTCGGAAGTTTAGATGAAATTGAAAAGTGGATAGATATTTATGAAAACACAGATGTGATGAAAAGCGTGAGAAATTATCAAAAAGAACAGTATCCAAAACCTATTGAAAAAATAGGAAAAAAGGATATGAATGACCTTAGAACTGAAATATTAACAGATGCAGAGAAGGTTTTAAAGGAAAATAAAAACGGTTCAATCTTCTATTTGGAAGCGCCTACGGGAAGCGGAAAAAGTAATACAGCACTGGACCTTAGTTTTCAGCTTGTAAAAAATTGTGAGGATTTACACAAAATTTATTATATTTATCCATTTAATACACTTGTAGAACAAAATATGGAAAATTTGAGAAAAGTTTTTGGCAGCAATAAAGAAATTTTAGAACAAATTGCAGTTATAAATTCTTTAACACCGATTAAAATGTCACAAAGACAAAAGAAAGCGGAAGAAGAGACAGAAGATACCTTGTACTATCAAAAGGCTCTGTTGGACAGGCAGTTTTTGAATTATCCAATGATTATTAGTACCCATGTCAGTTTATTCGATGTGATGTTTGGGAATACAAAAGAGTCAGCATTCGGATTTCACCAGCTTATGAATAGTGTCATTGTTTTAGATGAAATTCAAAGCTATAAAAATGGAATATGGGGTGAAATGATTTATTTTCTGAAACAATTCGCATCTTTGCTAAATATGAGGATTATTATTATGTCAGCAACATTGCCTAATTTAGATATTTTATCCGGGTCTACCTACAAAGCAGTGGAGCTAATGAAGAACAGAGATAAGTATTACTCTCATGTATGTTTTAAAAATCGTGTGAAAATATCTTATGAGCTGTTAATGTCTCCTAATATACAGGAGGATTTAGTACGACATGTTTTAAAAAAAGCAACTGATGGAAAAAAAGTGTTGGTTGAGTTTATAAAGAAAGAGTCAGCATCCAATTTCTTTGAGTGCTTAAAAGAAAAAGATAATTTGCCATGTGATGTAGAATATATGTCAGGTGAGGACAGTATTATTGAGCGAAGTAGAATACTGCATCGTATAAAAGAGAGCACAAGAGGGATTATTCTGGTGGCAACACAGGTTGTGGAGGCAGGTGTTGATATTGATATGGACATTGGATATAAGAATATTTCTAAATTGGACAGTGAAGAACAGTTTATGGGAAGAATTAATCGCTCCTGTCAGAGAAAAGGGGAGGTTTATTTCTTTAAATTAGATGAAGGAAGTGGTATTTACAGAGATGGTGATATCAGAATAGAAAAACGTTTTACATTAGAAAACGATGAAATGAAAAATATATTATTGGAAAAAGAATTTTCATTATATTATGAAAAGATTTTAGATGTTTTAAAAAGAAATAGAAATGATTTATCCAATGATAGTGGGTTAGATTGTTTTTTTGAAAATCGGGTTGGAAAGTTAAATTGGTTTAAGGTTAAAGAAAAGATGAAACTGATCGAAGAAGATAATTGGAGTATGTCAGTGTATCTCGCAAGAGAGATAGATGATGGGCAGGGAAACAAATTAGACGGTAAAAAATTGTGGCAGGAGTATGTAGAACTGTTAAAAGATTTCTCTATGAATTATGCCAAAAAGAAAGTAAAGCTTTCGGAAGTTATCAGCAAGATGAATTGTTTTATATACCAAATAAAGCGAAATTCAGATTTGAATTATAACGATAAAGTAGGTGAAATTTTTTATATAGAAGAAGGCGAGAAATACTTTAAAAACGGGAAACTGGATAGGAAGAAAATACAAGGTGAAATTGGAGAATTTGTAGATTTCATATAGGGGGGCGAGTTATATATGAAGGTAAATGGAACATTGATGAACTATTATTTCCATTGTAAAAGGCAATGTTATTTGTTTGGAAATAGAATGAATATGGAGGATAATAGTGAAGAAGTAAAAATAGGCAGAGCAATTCATGAAGAACGTGCAGAACAGTCCAATACAGAAATTGCTATTGAAAATATTCGCTTGGATAAACTAACGGCAGAATATTTAACAGAGGTGAAGAAATCAGATGCAGATGTAGAAGCTTCTAAATGGCAGTTGATTTTTTATTTAAAAGTATTGAAAGAAAAGGGGATAAGCAGAAAGGGCAAGTTAGAATTTGTAGAAAAGAACAAAGAAGATAAAAAAACAATAGTCGTAGAATTGACGGAAAATGAGGAAAGAAAGTTACAGCAATATATAAAAGAAATAGAGGAATTATTAAAACAGGAGGAAATTCCACCGGTATTAAATAAGCCGAAATGCAAAAAATGTGCGTATTATGAGTATTGCTATATTTAATGGAGGGAAGATATGGGAAGTACAAAGTATATTTCTTCTATGGGAGAATTGACACGAAAGGATAATTCATTGTGTTTTCGAAAGGATGGGAAAAATGTTTATATTCCCATTGAAAATACAAAGGAAATCTACTGTTTGAATGAGGTGAGTATAAATAGTAAACTTCTTGATTTTTTGGGACAAAATCATGTAGTGGTTCATTTTTTTAATTACTATGGAGGATATAGTGGAACGTTTTATCCTAAAGACCAATATATGAGTGGGAAATTATTGGTTAAGCAGGTACAAAAATTTGAAACTGATAGATTAAAAATTGCAAAAGCAATAGTAAAAGGAATTGGAATTAATATATACGAGGTTTTGTATCATTATTATAAACATGAGAAAAAAGAAGTAAAGCCAACGATTGATTGGATTAAGAAAGAATTTTATCAGAACGTAGAAGATGCAGAGAATATAAAGGTATTGATGTCAGCAGAAGGTGAATTATGGATGAGATTTTATAGCTGCTTTAAGTATTTCCTCCCAGAAGACTTTATTATGAATAAACGTGTAAGAAGACCGCCGGACAATCCAATAAATGCTATGATTTCTTTTGGAAACACTCTTCTTTATACAAAAACTATTTCTGCAATCTTTAGAACACATTTAGACCAGCGCATTAGTTTTTTGCATGAACCGTCAGAAGGTAGATTTTCTTTGAGCTTAGATATAAGTGAAGTATTTAAGCCGGTAATTGTATATCGAACAATTTTTGATTTGGTAAATAATAGAAAAATACAGGTTAACAAACATTTTGAAAAGAAGGTTAACTATTGTTTGCTGAATGAAGAAGGAAGAAAAATATTTATAGAGGCCTTTGAAGGGCGTTTAGAGTCTGTATTTCAGCATCCGATTTTGAAAAGGAAAATTACATATCGTACTGCAATAAAACTGGATTGTTATAAGCTGATTAAGGAAATTATGGAAGACAAAGAGTTTATTCCGTTCAGTTTGAAAGGAGGGTGTTGATTGGCAAAAAAGATAAATTATAATTATGCGTTTGTATTTTATGATGTTGGGGAGAAGCGGGTTCAAAAGGTGTTTAAAGTATGTAAAAAATATTTATCACATTTTCAGAAATCAGTTTTTCGAGGTGAAATGACACCTTCGAAATTGATTATGTTGAGAAAAGATTTGAAAAATGTAATTGATGAGCAAGAAGATTTTATCTGCATTATTAAGTTGATGAATGATAATGTTTTTGGAGAGGAGGTTTTAGGAACGGGGGAAGTGGAAAATGGAGAGAGTTTGATATTATAATTTACCAGGCGATATAAAGGCAGAAGGCTGGAAATGCCTATAAAATCAAAGGGAAAGAGACGAGAGAGCTGGAAAAGCTGAAATGGGGAGGCGGCTGGTAAAAAAGTTGAGAGATGTTGAAAAATAAGGCAATATAGGATATTATAGAAAACAAGAAGTGCGTAAAAACGTTGGATAAATAAGAACATGAGATGTATTTAAATTCCATAATCGACTTTTTAGCAATAATCAAATCTTGGATAAATAAGAACATGAGATGTATTTAAATTAGACAAGCACCTTGTTGTCTTAAAAGGCGTGAAGGATAAATAAGAACATGAGATGTATTTAAATTCTATTAGTCTGTGTTTTCTAACATAGGTAGTCTTTGATAAATAAGAACATGAGATGTATTTAAATTATAATTCTTGCCTCCTCTAAAAAATCCAGTAATGATAAATAAGAACATGAGATGTATTTAAATTTATCTGTAAGCGACTCATTTAGCTTGTAATTTTCGATAAATAAGAACATGAGATGTATTTAAATAATTACTGGGACTGGGATGTTGCCACGAAAAATGCGATAAATAAGAACATGAGATGTATTTAAATTATCCGTAAGGAGGGACATTCCCGACGTACTTACCCGATAAATAAGAACATGAGATGTATTTAAATTCCGTTACTTCGGAGTAGATAATAATTGCTCAGCTTGATAAATAAGAACATGAGATGTATTTAAATAAAACGCTTCTGCATCTTCTCTTCTCATTTTCTGTGATAAATAAGAACATGAGATGTATTTAAATCCAGAAAGCAAATTGATTTTTCTAAATCTGATTTGGATAAATAAGAACATGAGATGTATTTAAATTATATTTGTCGTTAAATAAATCTGACAGCACGGACGGATAAATAAGAACATGAGATGTATTTAAATTTTGCTTACAGAATACTCGGAGCTTACTGGTCTGGATAAATAAGAACATGAGATGTATTTAAATGTATGTAGAAAGTAGATTTGGACGTGTTCCGTGGGATAAATAAGAACATGAGATGTATTTAAATAAAATGCGTACAGCTCATTTCTAATCCACAGCATTGATAAATAAGAACATGAGATGTATTTAAATTTTTACTTCTTTTACTCAAAGAGCCGAATTTTAAGATAAATAAGAACATGAGATGTATTTAAATCAGCACAGCGGATGACAATCTATTCTTACCACAGGATAAATAAGAACATGAGATGTATTTAAATTTATTAACACAGAAATATCCGTATATATACGTTTCTGATAAATAAGAACATGAGATGTATTTAAATGAAGTTTTTCCAGCGTAGTACATAGCGTTGTCTTCGATAAATAAGAACATGAGATGTATTTAAATTTGTATTTTTGCATACCCTGTTCCGATGTCAGCATCGATAAATAAGAACATGAGATGTATTTAAATAGGCGAAGAATATTTGAATATTATTAAATTATCTGGATAAATAAGAACATGAGATGTATTTAAATGAAGAGCAGGGGAATTTGTATGTCTTAACACATATAGATAAATAAGAACATGAGATGTATTTAAATAAGGGAGAATTGGCTCCCGGACAGTTGGTTGGGTTTGATAAATAAGAACATGAGATGTATTTAAATTTATACACCCAATGGGTGTATTCGTCTATTGACATGATAAATAAGAACATGAGATGTATTTAAATTGTTAAATGTTCCTTTCTAAAATAATTACTTAAAGATAAATAAGAACATGAGATGTATTTAAATTTGTAACGCCCGCATGGTCGGAATATATTCCGTTTTCGATAAATAAGAACATGAGATGTATTTAAATGTACCTTGCAGAGCCACCAGAGGCAGTAAAGTACACCGATAAATAAGAACATGAGATGTATTTAAATATCTGCATGGGAAATAATCAAAAATGTTGTTCTGGATAAATAAGAACATGAGATGTATTTAAATTTTAGTCTTGCCGTACCTTCCGATACTGCATCTGCGATAAATAAGAACATGAGATGTATTTAAATAGCATGTTGTATTTATTTTTCAAAGCAACTTCCTTTGATAAATAAGAACATGAGATGTATTTAAATCTATTACGGAAGTGATGATTGACACAATCATAATTAGATAAATAAGAACATGAGATGTATTTAAATCTTTTTTGCATTGTTTTTTCCTCCTGTTTTTAACAAGATAAATAAGAACATGAGATGTATTTAAATTTGTGTATGTTCTTCCTGCTTCAAAGTTGGATAAATGATAAATAAGAACATGAGATGTATTTAAATGGCTTTCCAACTGCTTTATTCCATCTTTTTTAAGGATAAATAAGAACATGAGATGTATTTAAATTATCCATCTATCAGGCTTTTTACCGCCTTTATGGATAAATAAGAACATGAGATGTATTTAAATCATAAAACGAACAATATGTCCATTAGGAGATAGTGGATAAATAAGAACATGAGATGTATTTAAATACTAATATCCGCTGCTGAGACATGGGAATGCGGTTGTGATAAATAAGAACATGAGATGTATTTAAATTGTTTAGTCCCCAGATAATTGCATCCTGTACGTTTCGATAAATAAGAACATGAGATGTATTTAAATAATTGTAGGATAAGTCCCTGGCGGTAATGCTTTTACGATAAATAAGAACATAAAATGTATTTAAACGAGAAAGTCTTAAATGAGATTAAAAAACTTCGTTTGGTAAGTAAAAACATAAGATATCTTTAGTAATGTAACTGTTATATTTCGCATATCACATTTTGTTAATAAATAGGAACATAAGAAATAAATACAAATATTTGGTAACAGTGTTAAAAGTGGCAGCGGGACTTGAACCCGCACGTGGTTATGATGCAGACAGAATGAAATTAAAAAGAGTGTTTGTCATATAAATGAGAGTAATGCTAGAAGATGTTGCATTGTGTAAAAAAATGCTAGAAATTTATCTGCAAAATATGGAGACTTACTGATTTCAGGCATTTAAAATCAGTAAGTCCTTATATTTTCCGTAAACGCAAAATAGCGAGTACCTTGACATTTTTAGGCGGCT
>UMEL01020293.1_pt1 | contig 12112 bp, 10 predicted proteins | sample 1964741 | NCBI WGS metagenome assembly UMEL01 (sample SAMEA4836019, study PRJEB28245) | human gut metagenome | biome: gut microbiome; material: fecal sample | place: Denmark | collected 2008
TAAATTATGATTTAGCTGACGATTAAGTTCTATTTTGAGGTCAATAGTGCGAAGTAACTTACCTATGCGTTTTTGTTCCTCCAATTCGGGAATCCATACAATGCAATCTTTGATTTTATCAGGTGATGTATGCCGGATTTTAGTTTGTTGAGCAGCAGCACTTAGCTGCTGTTTAACAAGATTTGAGGATATAAGATAAAAAGCGAAATCCTTGTCTAACAAATGTTCTTTGCAAACAATTTTTGCCACATCTTGGCTTTGAATATATTTACCGCTTTCGGGGATGATAGCGGTAGAGCCAAGCAACCCAATAGCCTGTTCTGTCAAAGGTGTTATAATGTCTCCCTCCTTCATTAAAAAATCCGGTTTGAAGTCGCCAATGTAATAAAGATTGTCTTTAGCCTTATTCTCTTTAAAGCAATTATTTTGGTAATCGAAATTCCCGCAAGTCAAGCGCACATATTCACCCTCAGCGGCATAGAACTCGCCACTGAGACTCGCACCTCTTGTTACATCAAGTATCTCTCCTAATTTGTATTTTTTCAATTCCATTTACCGTGTTGCTTTTTTAATATAATCTTGAATCAAAGATAGATTGACCTCTATCTCTTTGTGCTTAGCTAAAAGGTGGTTCAGATACTCTTTCGCCTCAAACATTTTTCGTGCTCATGTATTTGCTCTATTAACGGTCCGCCAATAAATGGGGATGAACAGTTTCTACGGCAAATTTTGCATCCTCTATTTGCCGCTATAAACATGTCAAGCAAATGTCGAATAGCTTTAATTTGTTCCTGTGCATCTTTCGACGAACTGCGGGCAACACGTAATGCAACGATTATAGCTATTACACTAATTATTGGGCTTAATAGAGTAGCCCATTGGGTCAAACTATCAAGCATGGTTTATTGATTGAATTTCAATGTCTTTAATTGAGCTATTATCTCATTTTCAAGCCGATGGCTTTCGGCAAACTGCTCGGTGAGTGTTTTTTCGTAGTCTGCCATACGCCTCTTGAACTCCTCTTCTGTAATATCAACATATTCAATCTTAATGTCGAAATACTGTCCGGCAGAAAAGCTATACCCTTTTTCTGCCACTTCTTCGTAGGATGGAGTAACAGAGAATTGCTCTACCACCTTCTCGTTTCGGAAAGTATCTACAATCTGCGCTATCTCATCGGAACGGAGATTCGTCTTTTGGTTCTTCCCTATTTTGATAGTTTCACCAAGTTTGCTCGCATCAATAAATACAGGCTTTTCGGTCTTGTTCTTATCGATAAAAACCACACTGACATTCGTACCCGTGTTAGCGAAGACATTACTCGGCATACTTACCACACCTTTCAGAATCTTATTGTCCACAAGGTGTTTGCGAATTTTGAACGCAATGCCACTCTTGGCTGTAATGAATCCGGTAGGTACAACGATAGCTCCCTTACCCGTGTCTTTCAAGCTGTATAGCAAATGTTGAAAAAAGCAGAGGTATATTTCCATCCCCTTCTTGTCTTTGTTGGGTATATTGGGAATGCCTGCAAAGAAACGTCCGCGATAATGGTCGGCTTTGAGGTCGGAATGCTACTCGGAGAAATCGAGCTTGAAAGGCGGATTACTAACGATATAGTCAAATTTACGCAATTCGTGTCCTTCTTTATGATAAGGGTGTTTCAGCGTATTGCCTTGTATAACGTGCGTCAAAGAATGGCTCATACTGTTCAGTATAAGATTCAGCATCAACATAGTAGAGGATTTGTCGCTGATATCCTGCGTGAACACCGTGCAGTTCTGCTCTCCAATTTGGTGGGCAAGGGCAATGACAAGCGTGCCTGTCCCGGCTGACGGGTCATAGCAAGTTACACTTTTAACATCCTCGCTCTCATCGACGAGTAGTTGCGCCATAATGGATGCGATTGCATGGGGCGTATAGTATTCGGCATAGTTGCCGCCACCATTGGAATTGTAGTCCTTAATAAGGTATTCAAAGATGGTGGAGAAGAAATCATATCCGGCAGCAAAAGCCGCTTCAAAAGAAAAACTTGCCACATCTCCGATTAACGACTTGCAAAAGCCGTTTTTCTTGGCAGACCCTCCGGTTACTACCTCCGAGAGAGGTTTCATAATGGAAATACGGGTTTCATCCTCATTGAGAATATAGAAAATCTCCTCATTGGTATCGGCAATAGCCTCCAATGTCGCATCAAACAGAGTTGCAAAATTATCCTCATTCTGACGTTTGGCAAGATACGGTATCAGATGCTCTTTCTTCAATACAATAGTGTCGAGCATCATATCACACATTTCCTCGTACTCCTCATCGGGCAATCGCTCCAATGCTTCGTAGACGTCCTCTGCATCGGCAAGTTCGGGCAGTGTCCGTTTTGCTTCATAGATAAACTTATCATTGAGAAACTTATATAGGAATGTTTCTACGATAACCGTATATTCATTTCCGCTGTTGCCAAGACCAATATTGTTTGTCGTACTTTTCAGACGGTCAATAAGGTCTTTTGTCTGTTGCTTTATGATGTCAATACTCATAATCAGTATATGGTTTGATATTCTTTGAAAATAACGTCACTGACATATTTACGAGCCGGGCGTTCCGTGGAAATCTGCGCATCCTTAAAACGGCGGGTGACGTAAGTTAATATATTTTTCGTGAAGTAAGCCGGAGTTTCAACAATCACTTCGTTGTGGAAGAATGCATCGTCTACATCTTCTTTTATAAGAAGCAAGACAGCCGTTACCTGCTCTTTCTTTTTTGTCCAAGCATAGGTGCGAGGTTCGGTATGCTCCCGTTCCTCTCTGTCCGATTGCTCGGTCAAACGTTTTTCGACACGCACGAACTTTGTGTCACCGTTATAGGCAATAGCCCGCAACGCATCACGCTCATTCATTTGGCGAATGCGTTTCAGTATGCCGTTAATGTTCTGAACGCGGTCGTGCATATTAAATTCTCCTTCCGATTCCATTTCTTTTTTCTTGAAAAGAGCAAGAAAGTCAGCGAGTATAGAACGATATTCCGGGTCATCAGGATCAACGCAAGCATTCAATTGGTTACGAGTGTGAGCTACCGATTGTTTGTATTGCTCTTGAAGTTCAAGTTCTTCTTCACCTTTCTTATAGAACGAAAAATGTATATTCTCCAAAGCAGCATTCAGTAATTGTTTCACGCTTTCGCGGTCATTTGAGTTTTGCTCATACGAGAGGAGGTCAAGGCGATTGCGTGCCGCTTTGATAAGATTTGATATTTCGGGTATATCAACAATGTCTTTCGCTTCCGGGCTTTCCTGCGAGATCAGCATATTCTGCATACTGCGCAGTGTTTCTAAACTTTTATTGATGACTCGGACAGTGGCAATGTCATCCACCAAATTGAGTTGCCGAGAAAAGATTTGAGGATTAGTCAAGTCATAGTCTGTCAAAGTAACTTTTGCATTTGCAACATTTTTCATTGCTTCCTCAATGGTAACAAATAGCTTATCCATTGAAGATGTATTTTCTTGACCAACTTCTTTTTCAAGCTCTTCTTGATAATCCTTGTTCGTCTTACTGTATTCTTCCTCGATATTGGCAAAGTCTACTACATGCCCGAATTTCATAGCCTTGTACGGACGATTGACACGTGTAAGCGTTTGCAGCAGGTTATGTTCCTTGACCATACGGTGCAGGTACAATTTCTTCAATCGTGGAGCATCAAAGCCGGTTTGTAGCATTTGGAAAACAATGAGCAAGTCAATTTTCCCGTCTTTGAATAAATCAATCCATTTGGAACGGGTAGATTTGTCAAAACTGTCATGCAAGATAAGCGCAGCGCGATAACGTCCTTTTTGCGGTGAAGTCTTCTTGACCTCCATTTCATTTGCCGAAATACTACGGTAAATTATTTGTCCGTCTTCACCTGTATAATTGTCAAGTTCAGAATCATCTGCATAGTTTTCCAAAAACAGCCGATACATCATTATCGCCTGTTCTTTACTGTTGCATACGGCAAGTGCTCCCAATGATGGGTCAGAATACTTGCTTCGGAAATCCTGCAAATCATTGATTATATAGTCGAGTAAAGGATGTACATAGTTCTCGTGGGCATAAACATCAATTTCTTTAACAGTTTGCTTTTTTACCCTTATGCTGTTAAGGGCTTCTTTCATCGTTATCTTAAAGTTCGAACCGATGTCTTCGCGTATAAGTCGAAGCGTGTAACCGTCTGATATAGACGCGTTATAATAGTATGTATGAATATAATCCCCGAAAATATCTTTGGTATTGTATCCTTCACCGATTATTGGAGTACCTGTCAATGCTATTTTTATAGCATTCTCATCGCTCGCAATCAAATTTTTCAAGAAACTGCCTTCAGGATTATAGTTTCGGTGTGCTTCATCAATAAAGTAAATGCGCTTCACCTTGACATTATACGCATTTTTGGCAAGTGCCCGACTGTCCTTGGAGAATTTGTGGATATTGACAACCGTTATCTCTAATTTACCCTCTTTGTTTTGGGTAGTCACACCATCCTTTATCAGCTTGGCAAAGTCTTCTTTACTTTGAACAGGATTGACTTTCAGTCCCCTGCGAGTAAACTCTTTTTGAGCCTGTTCCAAAAGGTCGATACGGTCTACAATAAAGAAAAACTGCGGAACAATGCCTTGCTGAGAATAATAATCGGTCAGATATTTGACATTGAAATACGCCAACGCAGTCTTTCCGCTACCTTGCGTATGCCAAATAATACCCTTTTGCTCCCCTTTATCAAGGTGGCGTTCAATCGCTTTTGTGGCGAACACTTGCGGATAGCGCATAACATGCTTTTGTAAACCGTTTGGGTGGTCTACATAAGCGATGCCATAGCGCAAGAAAAAATAGAAACGTTCAAAACTGAACAGGCTTTCACAGAGGCGCTTTGTTGGCGTTTCGGCTTTGCAGTTCGTTTTGTAGTCGCTATTGTTTTTGTATTGAGGCACATTATTGTCACGCAGCAATATTTCCTCGTCTTCAGGAGTAACGGGATGGTATCTTTTCTGAATAGGGAAACTGTTTTGTCCTTCCTCGCGAAAGCAATTATAGAGGGTATTCGTTTTACCGATGGTTGCATAATAAGCTCCTTGTTTCAATTGCTCGTCATATTCCATATCGTTGCTGAATACCATTATTTGCGTGATATTCAAAAAACGGCGGAAACAAGGATTGGCAAACCTCGTCTTCATACGCTTGCGCTCGGCATCAACTCCTTCGTGATTGTTCTCCTTTTTTACTTCGATAAAAGCCAGAGGCAAACCATTGATAAAGATGGTTATGTCCGGGCGAAAGTTGTCGCAAGACAAATCACCGCAAGTCATTTCGGTGGCTACTTGAAACGTGTTGTTACGAATGAAGTTCGTGGGCGAAGATAAATCGATTATTTTGTTCGTTGTGTCAAGTAATATTTCTTTGTAAAACTGTCTGCCGAGATCATCATTGTTAAGCGACTTCTGAATGCGGTGAAGCATGGCGTCTGCATCATCCTGTGTAGATAGAGGGTTCAAGCGCAAATAGGCTTCCGAAAACGGTTGGAGTAAGATGTTTGTGAGAGTATCGGATTCCGTTTTGGGTATTGTCACATATTTGGTGAACAATCCCCTTTGGGATATGTATTTATATCCCATCCCCATAAGATGCATAAGAGTGGGAAATTTCACTCTGCTATCTTCACAAAATGCACCCATTGCTTATTTCGTATATTAAAGCAAAACACCTTCGCTATCTTTGCGAGGCTGACCAAAGCCTATCAGACAGTGAAGGTGTTTTTATATCTTGGTGTTAATATTTTATTTCAGGTCATTAACGCATTGTTTAGCAAATGCAAAGTTAGCACTTTTTATTGATATCCATTGCACATTTGAGAATTAAGTTTACAAGAATCTTGCAGCACGACCTCGGTCATGGCGGTTGTGTTTATGTCGGTCGGCATGGCAACTTTACCGTACCCGTCTATCGTGATTATATTCCTTTTTCTTTTCATCGGTGTTTCGTTTTAAGGTTGTCAAATGGCACCTGAGCGGTAATTTTTGCGTATAGTTGGGCGGCTTTATCTTTTGGGGAACATTCAACAGGCGGATATTGGATTCGGTATTAGTCTTCTTTCTTCGGGTGATAATCCACAGATTGCCCTCAAAGAATGTTTGGAGATTGTCGGTAGTCAGGTTCTTCACATCGGAATAATACCGCTGGAATGTTACCTTTGCCCTGCTGTATCCCATTTTTTTTGGCAAACTCGGTATTGTGTTACTCGAAGAGTTTCGGTAGGGTTTCCCGCTTGACACCGATACTGGGATAGGCATCCTTGAGTTTGGCGGTGGTGACTTATACCGTCCGTTGCGGCAGGGAACTGAGGCGATGTTGCATGTGAATGAATGTACGGTTATATGCAAATGGAACTTTCTCACCACCGGAGTCTCTGTTTCACAACCATTAATTCAGTGAAATAAAATACGTACTTTCCTTTCTAATTGTTTGTAAAGTAAATATTTACATGATTTTACGTGTAAATATTTACTTTTCATGCCTCTTCGTTATTTGATATTTTTGTGTATTCATCGTGCATTGGGGCAGTGAAACGCTTCCGGGCGGTGTGGTATAAATTTTAAACAATTAGAAAGAATAATGAAATCAATGAAAACACATCGTCTGTCAGGGGCGGACACATCGTCTGTTACACTCGTATACATCATCCGTAGGGGTGGAACGCATCATCGGTTCTGTCGCTCTGCGTCGCCGTTCCGTACCGCTACGCCGTAGATATACAATAGTATATCTTATCTTCTATTGAATTATATTGTGTACGCTGCGTGGCCGGAAGCATGGCCGCCGCGCGTGCATAACCGGTTGACGTAAAGGCATGTGCCGTGACCGCCGGAGCGGTCGTTTTCCGGTTTCGACATTTATCAATATTTATCTGTAACTTTAGTATGAAAAACAATTTGCTTAGAATGGGCTATGTCATGGTTTCGCGTGCATTGCTACAAGAGATTTGCGAGAAAAAAGGTGCGGCATGCTGCGAGGAAGAAGCCTTCCTGCGGGTGCTGACAAACGTCAACTTCAAGCCTGCCGTAGTATTCTGCAACGGAGCCGGGGTGCAGTGTGCCCGTGGAGAGTCCGTCATCACTTTTATGGGCTGGGCGGACATATTCGGCTGGACAAGGGCGCGTACCCGGCGCTTTTTCGACCGGTGTTTCGCTGCAGGACTTATCGAGCGCGTGCCGGGCTGTTGCCCCAGCCACATCCATGTGCCCGGCTATGATGCCTGGACGGGACAGCCGGCATCCATTGGGAAGGTTATGAACGCTGCCGGCAGCTTTTCCGCCGCTGCCGCCCCCGTTGCCGCCAAGTCGAAATCCTCCGCCGCTTTCGAAGAGTCGCTGAAGGAGTTTCTTGCCTATTACGGCCGCACCACCCACCTGCCGGTGGAGAACGGCAGCTATGTCCGCGCCCTTTGGAAAAAACTCTCCACCCGAGAGCGCGAACTTGCCTACCGGAAAGTGGAAGATTATTATTTCAGCCTGAACAATACGCATTTCTGCTACCAGGCTGCCAAATATCTGGAATATAGAATCTTTGAAAACGAATTTGTCAATTAATCGCCCTTTTACCCTTATGGCAGAAATCCTCAATCCTCATGATGCCGACCTGGAGTCGGTAATCTTAGGCGCGTGTCTCGCCGAAAGTACCGCTATGGTGCTTGTAAGCGGGAAGCTGTGCCCCGAAATGTTTTACGAAGCGAAGTATGGCGAAATCTTTGCCGCCCTGCTTGCCATGCACCGCGCGGGCAAGGCGATAGACATCATTACGGTGCGTGCCGAGCTTGCCGCCCGTGGCAAACTGGAGTTCGTGGGCGGCGCCTTCGAGCTGGCGCGTCTGTTGGGCAGGGTGGCATCGTCCGCCCACCTGGAGTATCATGCGCTTATTTTGCGCGGCATGTATATCCGGCGCGAGATGATTAGCGGCCTGCATCGTCTGCTTGCCGTAGCCGCCGATGAGTCGGTGGATTTGGGCGATGCCCTGGCCGGACTGCATCAGCTTATCGAACACCTGGAAGGTAAAACCGACTTTGCCGGCTGCCTGCGCGACATGGACCGCCTGATGCTGGATACCCTTAGGCAAATGGACGGCAGGGTGGCGAACAACCGCAACGGCATCACCGGCATCCCCACCGGCCTGCGCGACCTCGACAGGCTCACTGCCGGCTGGCAGCGGGGCGATCTGCACATCATAGCCGCCCGTCCTTCGGTGGGCAAGACCGCCTTTGCCCTGCATCTGGCACTGGCGGCGGGACGTGCCGGGAAGCAGGTGTTGGTGAACAGCCTCGAAATGCAGGGCGAAAGGCTGGGCGACCGCTGGCTCTGCGCACAGGCTGCCTCGCTGGATGCCGGACACCTCAAAAGCGGGCAACTCAGCGCCGACGAGCAGCAACAGGCTCTGGAAGCCGCCCGGCAACTGTCGTGCCTGCCTGTGTATGTGGACGACAACCCGAAGGCGAGCATGGATCATATCCGCTCGTCGGCGCTGCTGCAAAAGAGCAAGGGGCATTGCGACCTGCTGATTATCGACTATCTGCAACTCTGCGATATGAAGTCGGAACAGAAGAACCGCAACCGTGAGCAGGAAGTGGCGGAAGCGAGCCGTAAGGCAAAGCTGATAGCCAAGGAGCTGGATATTCCCGTTATCCTGCTCTGCCAGTTGAACCGTGAGTGCGAGATGCGTGCCGACAAGCGGCCTGCACTGAGCGACCTCAGAGAGAGCGGCGCCATCGAGCAGGATGCCGATGTGGTGATGTTGCTCTATCGTCCCGCACTGTACGGACTGACGTCCGAGCGCAAGAGCAAATTCCCTTCCGAAGGGTTGGGCATGGTGATTCTTGCCAAGCACCGCAACGGTGAGACGGGAGATGTATATTTCGGGCATAACCCCACGCTGACGAAGATTGGCGAGTACGAACCCACACTGGAGTGGATGGCGAGAAACGCACGCTCTTCCTGTTAGAAAAAAACTTCGCTTTTCTCCGAAAATAAATGGCAAAATACTTGACTTTGCCTCTCTGATTTCGTATCTTTGTAATGTGCTCGAGAAGGGAAATAATTATTGGATAAGGCGCCTTAAATCTTTTGTTTGTTGTGTGGCCCGGGCTTTTTCTTTTAAGAATTTTATTTACTGTTTTTTTAATCTAAACCTAAACTTTATTTTTATGGATGTACTTGTAGAACGCTTTCAGCGTCGTAGAATCGTGAGCGATAAAAGCTCTCCCATGTTGTATTATCTCCGTCAGAAACCCAAAACGTGCGGAACGGTGGATATCGATGTCCTCGCCGCCAGTATTCAGAAGAACTGCGCCATGACAAAAGGCGATGTGAAGCACGTGATAGAGGCTCTTGTGGAAGAGATTCAGGCGAACCTTGCCAACGGCGACAAGGTGAAGCTGAACCAGCTCGGCACGCTTCACATGACGTTCCGCTGTCCGGGTGTGGAGAAGTCGGAAGACTGCACGGTGAGGAATATCTCCAAAGTGAATATCCGCTTTGTGCCCGACAAGGAGCTGAAGCTTGTGAACGGCAGTACGGCTGCCACCCGCAGCCCGGCAAACGTGGCTTTCTCGCTGGACAAGCCTGCGGACGGCAGTTCTTCCGGTGGTAGCGGCGGCAATAGCGGCGAAGAGGAGAATCCGCTCGGATAGTCGGTTTCCTGCTGATTTTCGGATTTTTTTTTCATCCCGTTTTCCTTTTTTATGCGGAACAGCATTCGGGCACGCCCTTATCATAGTTTTTAACCTAACCCTTAATTTAAATCTTATGGCAACAAAATCAAACTGGTGGGACAAGCTCCTTAAAATCGTAATCGCCGTAGCTTCGGCTGTTTTAGGCGCTTTAGGCATGAACGCGATGCCCGCCTGATTGTACTTCATACGTAAATTACGTACTTAATTCTTAAGTTACTTAACTTTATACTTAATAAAAGTGAGATTTATCAACCTCATCGTCATCCACTGTTCCGCTACCCGCTGTGACCGTAGCTACACCGAACATGACTTGACAACAGACCACCTGCGCCGGGGCTTCTCCGGCGCAGGTTATCACTATTATATCCGCAGGAACGGCGATATAAAGACGCTCCGTCCCATGACACAGCCCGGTGCGCATGTCCGCGGCTACAACGCCCACAGTTTGGGCATCTGCTACGAAGGCGGACTCGATGCGCACGGACATCCTGCCGATACCCGCACCGATTTTCAGAAACACTCCCTGCGGGTGCTCGTAATGCTGTTGCTGCGCGATTATCCCGGCAGCCGCCTCTGCGGTCACCGCGACCTCAGTCCCGACCTGAACGGCAACGGCGAGATAGAACCCGAAGAGTGGATAAAGGAGTGTCCCTGCTTCGATGCGGCTGCGATTGTGCGGGAAGCAGCGCCGCCTAATCCGGGGTGTGCGGGGTGAGGGGAGATGTTTTTTCAGTCTTTCCAGTTTCTTTCCAGATTTGCCCCATACTTTTGTGGCATGAGAAGAGGTTGTATCAATGAAGCCTCTTATGGTAAAGAGAAAAACAGTGTCTTGAATTTATAAATGAAAAAAAGAATGATTATGAAAAAACATTTGTTTGCCATGGTTTGTATGGCTGTGAGTTTGTGGAGTTGCAGTAATGACGATGCACCTGTTGTCGGTGGTCCGGAAAACGGTAAGGTGAGTGCCGAGGCGCAGGCTGCTTTGTTTCAGCTCTATCCGAATGCTACCGATGTGAACTGGTCGGTGAAAGGCGAGTATGTGGTGGCGGATTTCAATATGGCGGCTACCCGTGCGGCAGCAGGCGAATATGCGGCCTGGTTCGACAATGCCGGCCGGTGGTACATGACGACGGACAGTGAAATCCTCTTCGACCAGTTACCCGCAGAAGTGAAAACCGCTTTCGGCGAGAGCGAGTACTCCGCATGGACCGTCGACGAGGTGGAACGGATTCAGCGCAATGGCCTGGAAGATGTCTATGTGATTGAAGTGAAGAATACGGTAGACGGCGTGGCAACGGAAATCGACCTTTATTATTCGAAGGACGGCGTACTGGTGAAAAAACTGGTCGACATGGACGAAGATTATGATTACAGTGATTACATCCCCGTAGCTCCGGCCGCAGGTGTGGACGCGTTCCTGAAAGCGAACTTCCCCAATGCCCGCATTCTGGACATCGACCGTGAAGATAACATGACGGAAGTGGAAATTCTGGATGGAAAGGTAGTGCGCGAACTGCTGTTTGACGGGACGGGCAACTGGCTGTTTACCAAGACCGAAATGAGCTATGCCGCATTGCCCGCTGTGGTGAAACAGGCGTTGGACGCTTCTGAATATGCCGGTTACCGGGTGGACGATGTAGACCATTATGTAACTTCGGCAGAGGAATATTACCGCCTCGAACTGGAGTCTGTCATGGGTGACGTGAAAGTAAAGATTACCGCCACCGGCGAATTGTCGCCGATGGAGCAGAACCCTGCCGGACCCGGAAATAACGCCGGCGGCATACTGACCGACAAAATCAAGGAGTTCATCACTCAGAAATATGCGGGAGCGCGTATCATCGAATCCGATATGGAGAAAGGCATGACGGAAGTGGAAATTTTTCACGAAGGACGTGAGAAAGATGTGTACTTCAACGGTGCGCAGGATTGGGTGAGAACCGAATGGGGTGTGCGGGTGAATGAACTTCCCGCAGCAGTACTCGATGTTATCAGAAAAACGTATGCGGATTATAGGATAGATGATGCGGATTATGTGGAAACACGTACCGAATCGTATTATCTGGTGGAACTGGAACGGGGAGAAAGCGAAGTCGATCTGCGTATTCTTCCAAACGGAACGATTCTTTAACGGAGTGATTCTTTAAACGAAAATGGCTTTGACAGCCTCTGATATGTGCGCGCGTACGGGCGCGCATATATTATATTGTGTCCCTCTTTTCATCCCTTTCTCCTTTCTGCTGGCATTCAAAAAAAATATGTTCTTCAATATGTTTATCAATCAGCGTGTTACGAAAAAGTTTTCATATTCCGTGTAAAAAATCTCCTTATATATTTGGCTTGTATGTTATAAAGTCCTACTTTTGCA
>UMEL01033226.1_pt1 | contig 11669 bp, 11 predicted proteins | sample 1964741 | NCBI WGS metagenome assembly UMEL01 (sample SAMEA4836019, study PRJEB28245) | human gut metagenome | biome: gut microbiome; material: fecal sample | place: Denmark | collected 2008
TTCTACTCTCATCTTTCTTACCTCTTAATATTTTTTATCTATTGAATGTTGTTGTTACTTCTTTTAGTCTATTTTTTATATCTTCAGTTATATCTTTTTCTTTCAGTCTCCACTTCCAATTTATTCCAACTGTTGATGGTGTATTCATTCTAGCTTCACTGCCTAGTCCTAACAGATCTTGCATCTGTATTAGAACCATATCAGCCTTCGAACTCCACAAGGTATCTATACATCTCCACTCGATAGGATTCCAAAAATTTCTTCCCTTTTCTATCAACCATTTTTTTAGATACTCATCACATCTATTTTTTGTTTCCATATCTAATTTCTCATACCATCCAACAATAGTATCATTATCATGTGTTCCTGTATATGCTACACAATTTTTATCATATCTATGAGGTTGATAATCATTCTCCTTCTCTCCAAAAGCAAATTCCAAAATTTTCATTCCAGGATATTCACTTCTTTTTAACAACCTCTTGACTTGAGGTGTTAATAATCCTAAATCCTCAGCTATTATAGGAAGTTTCCCTATCTTTTTTTCTATTGTTCTAAATAACTCTATCCCAGGTCCTTTTTCCCATTTACCCTTTATGGCGGTTTTAGCTCCATATTTTATACTCCAATATGATTCAAAGCCTCTGAAATGATCTATTCTTACTATATCATAGATTTCAAAGCAAAACTTTACTCTATCAACCCACCATTTATAATTTTGTTTCTTTAACACTTTCCAATCGTATAGAATATTTCCCCAAAGTTGTCCTGTCTTACTAAAATAATCTGGTGGACATCCAGCAACCTTTTTCGGCACCTTTGATTTTGTATATTGGAATATTTCTGAATTACTCCAAGTATCTGCACTATCCGTAGCAGCAAAAATTGGTATGTCCCCTATTATCTTTATACCCTTTCCGTTTGCATAATCCTTTAATTTTTTCCATTGCTTATAGAAAGTATATTGTAAAAATTTATAATATTCAAGTTTTTTTTCATCAATCACATTTTTTTCAAATTTATTTTCTATTTTGTTTTTATATATTTTACTCCATTTTTGCCATGGTAATCCATTAAAATGATCTTTTAATACCATATATAGAGCATAATCTTCCAACCAATATCTATTTTTTAATACAAATTTTCTATAATCTTCCTCTAATTCTTTATCATTTTCAATTTTTATTAAAAATTTTTCTAAAATCTCTTCTAATAATCTTTCTTTTTCAATTTTTACCTGTCCATAATCCAAATTATCATCATAATTTAGACCTCTAAGTTTATCCAAATCACTATCTTTTATATATTCATCTCTTACAAACTCTTCCATATCTATAAAAAGATAGTTTCCAGCAAAAGCTGAATAAGATTGATATGGAGAATCTCCATATCCAGTTGGTCCCATTGGAAGTATCTGCCATAACTTTTGTCCAGTTTCATTTAAAAAATCTACAAACTCATAGGCCTTCTTTCCAAAATCCCCTATTCCATACTCACTAGGTAATGATGATATATGCATCAGTATCCCACTTTTTCTTTCTCCCATTGTTCCTCCCTATTTTATTAGATTCCTTTTTTCATGAAGTGTATTTATTCTTATCTTTTCTTCAAAAGTATCTTCATAAATTTTAGCTAATTTTGCCATATATATATCACTATGTATATGCTCTGATATTATATTTATAAAAATCTGATTATCTGTTAATATACCACTTACTTTATCCCCTATTTTTGTTACAATCAATCCTTTATTTAAATCGGAAACTAACATTATCCTACTTGAATTTTTGAAGCTTTCTATTTTGTTACTCTTATGGTAGATCTCCATTCTCAATCCCATATTATCCAATTTATTAAAACAGAAGACTATTATTCTTACCCCTCTATCTATTGCAATTTTTAACTCTTCTCTTATCTCTTCTAAATTAAAATCTGTATTTATATAAAGTTCTTTCTTGGTATTAGAAATTATATTTAATAAAGTTGTTTTTATATTTTCCTCTCCCTCTAATTTATAGAAATACTCCTCTTTATTAGTATTAGTAACTCTACTCAAATCTTTTTTTAAGTTTATAGAGTTTTCAAAGTATCTCTTTTCTAACTCTTCAAATAAGAGCTCCGGATTTTTTGCCTCATACTCCTTACTACTATTTGGAATCATCAAAATATATCCACTTTTATACATATTTTCTAAAGTTTGATATATTGTAGATTTTGATAACTCTAATTCCTTAGCCAATTTATAACCATTAGACCTTCCTAATTTTAAAAGAGTAATATAGATAATCGCTTCTGTTTTTAGAAAACCTACCTCCATTAATCTATTTATAATTTTCTCCACTTTTATCCCCCACATTAGTAGTTTTTTATCGAACTACTATTTCTTAGCTACAATTATACTCCTTATCTCGTTTAATTTCAAGCTTATTTATATTTTTTACAAACATTTTTTTTATTTTATAATCAAAAGTATAATCAAAATAATTTTAACAAAAAACCACATCTGATATTAAAAATATCAAATGTGGTTTTTTATTTAAATCAAATTCTTAAGTAATAATTCTGCCACTTTATACAGGATAAAAACTCCTATACCACAATAAGAGACTAGTACTAATAAAGCACCTAATCTATTATCATACTCGTAGTTATCCTCTAGCTCCCTATTATCTCTTATATTAAAACTTTTATTTATTTTTTCTAATTCTTCTAGCTCTAATTTTTCTTTTGCTGTTAACATCTTTATCCTCCATTTTATAATTTTCATTCTCTATAAAATGAAGTTTTTTCAATTTAACAGCACTCTTTTTCTATCCCAAATTATAATTCCTGTTAAGCCTCGCTCCTTCTTGAAACTAAAACTCTTTTTTTCATTTTTAATACTCATCATAACAATTGAAACTACTCCAATAAAATTTGGTATAACATCTCTCAATTGTTCTACTATATGAGTATTATCATTTATTGAAATTTCAAAAGGAACTATCTCAGGAGAATTAGAAGCAGTATCAGCCAAAATAATAATATTTTGATTATTTCTGTGCTCAAATAAAGGTGGTAAATTTCTAGAATAAAATATATTAGTTAATACTATTGAAAATATAAAAATTAATAATAAAGATACTTTCTTCAATCTCATTCTAGCATCCCCCCTTATTTTTATATTTTACAATCTTTTAGAATTTTGTCAATTCCTATTTTATTCCTTTACTATTTAGAAACTCTAACATCTCTTGATTTTCATTATCTTTAGCTATAGAGATAGCTGAGTCTCCATATGACATATAATTAGGATTTACTCCTAACTCTAAAAGTTGCTGAACAACTGGGATAAATCCATTAGCTACAGCTCTTAAATATACCTCACCTAAAATATTTTCCTTATCCTTATTTACTCTCTTTAGCTCATATCCCTTTATTTTCAAAAGTTCTAAAATCTTTTTATCATCATATGTATAGTAAATAGGATAATTTCCTCTTTCATCAACTTCTAAAAAATTTGCCCCTCTTTCACTCATTCTTTCTATAAGAGCTGAATCACCATTAATTCCAGCCCAAAACAATGCATCCCAACCATTTTTATCTTTTAAATAAAAATCAACCTTTTGTGTTACAACATATTTTGAATATGCAAGAGGTTTATTTTTTATAAAATACACTAATAACGGCTCATTTTGATTATCATAGACATTTAAGTTAGCCCCATCTTCACACAATTTTTTTAGTGTTTCCAAACTTCTTACATAAAATATAGGAGTTTTTCCTAGTATATCCCTCTTTTCAGTATTTACTCCTCTATTTAAAAGAACTTGTACAGAGTTTACACTATTATTCATTAATGCTACTGTTAACAAATTTCTTCCCATATCATCTTCATAATCTACTGGAAATCCATCAATCAAATATTTATTCAATCTATAGTTATCATCCATTAAAATACTACTATAAACTTGCTCTATTGTAGGAGATGCACTCTCCTTCTTCTGAAAAAGAGTGCACCCACTAAATACTGATACTATAACTATTAAACTTATTATTCTAAAAATATTACTCTTCATTTCTCTTTTCATATTTTCTTCTCTCTCCCTCTTTCAGATATTTCTTTCTTAATCTGATATTTTCAGGAGTTACTTCTACAAGCTCATCATCTGCTATATAATCAAGGGCTTGCTCTAGAGTAAATCTTCTAGGTGGAGCTAATTTTACAGCATCATCACTTCCTGCAGCTCTCATATTTGTAAGTTTTTTAGTCTTACATACATTTACTACTAAGTCATTTTCTCTACTGTGTTCTCCAACTATCATTCCTTCGTATACAGGTATTCCCGGATCTAAGAACAGTGTTCCTCTATCTTGGATGTTATTTAATGCATAAGCTACAGTTACTCCTGGCTCTGTTGCAATTAATACTCCTCTACTTCTTGTAGGTATCTCACCTTTATGTGGCTCATAATCGTAGAATGAGTGGTTTAATATTCCTGTTCCCTTAGTATCTGTTAAGAACTCATTTCTAAACCCTATAAGTCCTCTTGCTGGTACTTTAAACTCTAAACGAGTATATCCATCAGTACCTGGTATCATAGATACCATTTCTCCCTTTCTGATACCCATTTTTTCAATAACTACACCTGTATAGCTATCATCAACATCTATTAAAGCCATTTCAATTGGCTCAAGTCTCTTTCCATCTTCCTCTTTCATAAGAACTCTTGGTTTTGAAACTTGAATTTCAAATCCTTCTCTTCTCATATTTTCAAGTAATATAGAAAGTTGAAGTTCTCCTCTTCCTTTTACAACAAAAGCATCTGGAGTGTCTGTTGCTTCTACCTTCATACTTACGTTTGTTTGTAACTCCTTTTGAAGTCTTTCCCAAATATGTCTAGATGTTACAAATTTACCCTCTTTTCCTGCAAATGGAGAGTCATTTACCATAAATGTCATAGCTAGTGTTGGCTCGTCAATATCTATTAATGGAAGAGCTATTGGCTCGTTTACATCTGCTAAAGTTTCTCCGATATCTATATTGTCTATTCCAGCTATACACACTATATCTCCAGCGTGAGCCTCTTGAATCTCTACTCTTTTTAATCCTTCATACCCATAAAGTACAGAGATCTTTCCTTTTATCATTTTTCCATCTCTTTTTATAAGCATAACTTCTTGATTTCTTCTAACTATACCGTTATGAATTCTTCCAACAGCTAACTTACCAACATAGTTATCATATGCAATATTTGTTATTAAGAATTGCATAGGCTTGTTGTCGTCTCCTTCTGGATCCTCAACGTGTTCAAGAATAGTTTCAAATAGAGGAGTCATATCATTACTTTCCTCTTCTAGACTTCTCTTAGCAAATCCACCTTTTCCTGAAGCATATACAACTGGGAATTCAAGTTGTAAATCATTTGCATTTAACTCAATAAATAACTCATAAACCATATATAATACATCTTCTGGTCTTGCATTTGGTTTATCTACTTTATTTACAACTACTATTGGTCTATGTCCTTGTTCTAAAGCTTTCTTTAAAACGTATTTAGTTTGAGGCATTGGTCCCTCAAAAGCATCTACTAGAAGTACAACTGAGTCAACCATTTTCATAATTCTTTGTACTTCTCCTCCAAAGTCAGCATGTCCTGGAGTGTCTACAATATTGATTTTATAATCTTTGTATCTTACAGAAGCATTCTTAGAGAAAATAGTTATTCCTCTTTCTCTTTCAATGTCGTTAGAGTCCATTACTCTCTCTTCAACTTTCTCTAACTCATGAGAACCAAATGCTCCCCCTTGTCTTAAAAGACAGTCCACAAGTGTTGTCTTACCGTGGTCAACATGGGCAATAATTGCTATGTTTTTTATTTTCATTATTCTTCCTTCCTTCAGGGTTAAAAATATTTATACCCTTTTAATAAGTTATTATTTACATTTGCTAAACCTAAGAACTTACCTTCACAGTAAACTCTATATCTTCCATTATCAGCTTGTTGTCTGATAGTATTTCCATTTAAAAATAAAGTAAGATTTTTTCCACTGTCTATCTCTATATCAGGATATGAGAAAAACTCTTCAACACTTTGAAGAAAATCTAACTTTCCTTCATTGTATAATTTTTCTATATTTTCGAGTGAGAAAGCATCTTCTATCTTTGAATCTCCAACTCTCTCTCTAACTAATGAGTTCATAGTTGCAAAAGTTCCCAACTCTCTTCCCATATCATCTATTAAAGAACGAATATATGTTCCTTTAGATACACCACATCTAATTTTTCCCTTTACTCCATCAAAATCTAAAATCTCAATAAAGTCAATATGTATATCTCTTGCCTCTCTCTCTATCTCGATCCCTTTTCTTGCTAAATCATAGAGTTTCTGTCCATCTACTTTAAGTGCAGAATACATAGGTGGAATCTGCTTTATATCCCCTATAAAACATTTTAAAACCTCTTCTAGCTCCTCTTTTGTAGCACTTTTTTTATCTGAACTCTCTACAGTTTTTCCCTCTATGTCATAAGTATCTGTTCTATATCCCAGTTCAAATCCTGCTACATAAACTTTTGAATACCCCTCTATATCTTGAACTAGTCTTGTTACCCTACCTAAACAAACTACTAAAACACCTTCGGCTAGAGGATCTAAAGTTCCTGTATGTCCTATTCTTTTCTCTTTCAATACTTTTCTCAGTACTCTTATTACATCAAAAGATGTAATTCCACTAGGTTTATTTACATTAATAATTCCTTCCAAGATCTCAACTCCCATATTAGAACTATTGTATATTGTATCATATAATCCTAATTTTTTAAATAGTTTTTTCTACTTCCAACTATTTTTCCACAATTCCATATCTGTTGCTTGGACTCCAAAGTAGATACTCATGTATTCCTAAATCCTCTAAAGCCTTTACTTGAGCTTCTATCTCTTTTTTACCATATGGAATATATCCTTTTACCCATTTAGCTGTAAATGCTTGTAACCATGGTCTTATTTGTGATGGATAAGTTAAGTTATGGTTTCTATTTACTCCATCTAGTGTTGTATAATATATAGTTTTATATGGTTCAGCATCTGGTACAGCTATTCCATATACACCTTTTCCATAATGACTTGGATATGCCATTGGTGATATCACATCTACTTCATTGCTTATCACTTCCCAGTACTGTCCAAGCCCCATATCATCTCCAGAGCTAGCTACTTGTCCATAAATATCTGCTGATATGTATACCTCTAATGGCTCTAACTCTTTTCTAGCATACTTTAAATACTTTTGAATTGTCTCTGGTTTTGACTCTCCATTAAAATTTCTATAGTCTAATTCTTTGTCTAACTTTCCTCCGTTTGAAGCTGGGAATCTTACATAATCAAACTGTATCTCATTGAATCCAACCTTAGCTGCTTCCTTTGCTACAGCCACATTGTATTCCCAAAGATATCTGTCGTGTGGTGAAACCCAAATTACCCCATCACTATTTGTAAATGGCTTACCAGTTGCTCTTTTTATAATAGCTTTATCTGGGTGCTTTGCTGCATATGTTGGGTCTTTAAAAGATACTATTCTTGCTATCGTATATATATTATTATCCTTCAGTTTTTTCATAAAAGCATTGATATCTGCTATTGGATATTTTTTATCATTCTTTCCTAGATACTTTAATTCAGCATCTGTTCTAAATAACATCTTTCCAAAGTCCTCTTTTACATCTATAACAAAGGCGTTAATACCTGTTCTCTTAGCTAAATCAATCAATTCATCCATTCTTTTACTTGAAGCAGCAGTATTAACAGTAAGATATATTCCTTTTACATCAACTTTTGGATTATTTGGATATTCTTTCTTAGGAACTGGTGTAAAATCTATATTTTTTAAATTACTTGGAATAACCTTATGAATATCTTCAGTTAAACTTCCTGTTCTAATCCATCCCTCTCTATTTTCATTATTCTTTCCGTATACTACTCTTTTCCAAAAACTTTTCTCTATATTTGTTTTTACTTCATAAGTACCATCATCTTTTTTTACTTTTACCTCTTTAGGTGTTTCAATAACTTTTTCCTCTAAAACCTCTACTCTAACAGCTTTTTTCAAACTATCCTCCTGTGTATTAGAGTTTGGCTCTGAATATATTGGAGTTTTATAATTTATTGTATATGCATAATTTTTTTTCGGTGGTTTTTCAGCTACCTTTATCTCTTTTAACGGCAATACTTGTTCCTGTTCTTTTTCTCTCTCAATTGCCACCTCTTTAACTTTAATCTCCGAAGTTACATTTGTTTTTCCAATCTCTTTAGTAATTCCTACTGTTGTTGTAATAGTAATTATATACAGAGCTATTATCCCCAATATACTTACTATAAATTTATTATTTCCGTTCATACTACCTCCCTTGTTCTGTTATTTTTCATTCATACTTGAATATTTTATACTATTTTATAAAAAATATCTAGTTTGAATTTATAATATAGCAAATTTAAATTATATATTTTTTAAAAAGAGAGATTTTTTATATAAAATATAATAAAAGGAGAAAAATTTACTTTTAGGTATTGATTTTTAATACCTTTACACAGTAAGTTTTTCTCCTTTAACTATATATTCTTATTTAGATTTTTTCTTTCCTTTTGTTGCTTTTTTCTCTACTACTGGATTCATTTTTTCTAAAAGATTTTTACCCGCTTTAAATTTTGCAACCTTTCTTGCAGCAACTTTCATTGGTTTTTTAGTTTGTGGATTTATACAAGTTCTCTCTGCTCTTTCACTTGTTTCAAACTTTCCAAACCCTATGAATGAAATGCTATCTCCCTTTACTAATACCTCTTCTAATGTATCTAAGAATACCTTTGTTAATCTCTCTGCTTCAGCCTTTGTTTTTAGTTCTGCTTTAGCTCCAAATAATTCTACAAATTCCTTTTTTGTCATCTGAAATCACTCCCAGTTATTGATTTATTACCCTTACTATTAAAATAGCATGTTTTTGCAATAAAAACAATAGTTTTTCTTATTTTTTTAATTTTTCTTTTTTATAAATAACTCTACCCAATAATTTTTTCCATCCTTATCTTTAGCCATTCCTATTCCCGTTTCATCATAATTAGGATTTAAAATATTATCTCTATGCCCTTTTGAATTTAACCATCTCTCCACTACAAATTCAGGTGTATCATGCCATCTAGCTATATTTTCCCCAGCAGCACTAAATTTTATTCCTTTTTCCTTTATAATATTAAATGTCATTCCATATCTCTTACTATTATGGGATAAAATCTCCTCTTCAGCCATATCTTTTGCCTTCATTATAGCAATATTATTTAGCTCTTTATTTATTTTTAAAGGAGTTAGCCCATTCTCTATTCTTGCTTCATTTACCAATTTTAATATTATCTCTTGATATTCTGCTCCCTTTGCTTCTGCTATAAACAAAATAAAAACTATAAATATACCCAATAACTTTCTCATTTTTTCACCTCTTTCTATTTTTAACTAAATTATACCATTTTTTTACTTTAATGCCCACCTCTTTAATTGACTTTTAATTCCTTACATTATATAATTTAACTATAAAATATTGCTTGAAAAGGAGAGATTATGTTTAGTGTTGATTTAGGATTTCCCGTATTAGGTGCTACTGTACTTGAAACTGGAATTAATTTTGGTATCTATTGTAAAAATAAAAAAAATGTAACTTTAAATATATATGATTTTGCTCATAATACAGAGCCTACTTTTTCATTAAAATTGGATGAAAACTTAAATAAGACCGGTGATATTTGGCATATTTTCTTGAGAAAAGCTAAGGAAGGACTTATCTATACATGGAATATAGAGGATTCTCCTGAACTTTTAGATCCCTATGCTCTATCTTATACAAACCATAAAAATTGTTCTAAGAAAAAATCTATTGCTGTTAAACAAGAACTTTTCAAAGAAAGACATCTAAACACCCCTTTAAGTGAAACTATAATATATGAAGTTCATGTTAAATTATTCACACAAAATCTAAATTCCTATGTTAAATTTCCTGGTAAATATAAAGGCTTTTTAGAAAAGATACCCTATTTAAAAGATTTAGGAATTACAGCTGTAGAGCTTTTACCTGTCTATGAATGGGATGAATATACTGGAAGATTTGACGGAAATAATAAGCCGTTAGAAAATATCTGGGGTTATAATCCAATAAGTTTTTTTGCTCCTACTAAAAAATTTGCCACTAGTAAAAATTTAGATAGCATTAGTGAAATTATTGAATTAAAAGAATTAATAAAAGAGCTTCATAACAACGGAATTGAAGTTATACTTGATGTCGTTTATAATCATACTGCTGAAAGTGGAGTAGGAGGATATCTTTATAACTTTAAAGCTATGAGCAATAAAGATTTTTATATTTTAGAAGATGATGGTATTAATTACAAAAACTATTCTGGTTGCGGAAATACTTTTAATTGTAATAGTGTTATAGGAAAAGATATCATAATAAACTCATTGAGATATTGGTATTTAGATATGGGAGTAGATGGATTTAGATTTGACTTAGCTCCTATACTTGGAAGAGATGAAAATGGACAATGGGGAGCTCATTCGGTACTCAGTGATATAGCTCAAGACCCTATTCTTTCACATTGCAAACTTATTTCTGAAAGTTGGGATTTAGGTGGATACTATGTTGGAGATATGCCTGCTGGCTGGAGCGAATGGAATGGAAAGTATAGAGATGTTGTAAGAAAATTTATTAAGGGAGATTTTGGGCAGATTCCAGAACTTTTAAAAAGAATATTTGGAAGTCCTGATATTTTTAAAAGAGATAATCGTTCACCATATAGTAGTATAAATTTTATAAGTTGTCATGATGGTTTTACTCTCTATGATTTAGTAAGTTATAATACAAAGCACAATATTAGTAATGGGGAAAATAATAGAGATGGTGAAAATCATAATAATTCATATAACTGGGGAGAGGAAGGTGAATCTAAAAGTTTAGATATTTTATCTTTAAGAAAAAAACAAATAAAAAATTTCTTTCTTATTTTAATGATTTCCCAAGGTGTACCTATGTTCTTAATGGGAGATGAGTGTGGAAGAACCCAAAGCGGTAACAATAATGCTTACTGCCAAGATAATGAAACTACTTGGTTTGACTGGGAAAGGGCAAAAGAATTTGAAGATATTAGAGTTTTTGTTAAAAATATGATTAACCTCAGAAAGAATTACTCTATTTTTAAAAAAGATACATATTGGGAGTGTGATGATTGTAAAACTAGCGATGTTATTCTTCATGGAATTAAACTAAATTCCCCTGATTTTTCGTATCACTCTTTAAGCATTGCTTTTGAATTAAAAGATATTCAAACTGATACTAAATTTTATATTGCTCTAAACTCATATTTTGGTGACTTACAGTTTGAACTTCCTAAATTAGAAAAAGATAAAAAATGGTATCCATTAGTTGATACATTTAAAGAAGATAAAGAGAATTTTTCAACGGAAACTCCTCCTTTAGAAAAAAATACATATCTTGTTAAATCAAGAAGTGCTATCATTTTAATAAGTAAATAATTATTTAATTACCAAATTTAACTACTCAGCTACTAAAATTATAGCTGAGTAGTTAAAAAAACTCAAGAGTGTGAACTCTTGAGTTTTTTATTTTTATAACTATTTTACAGCTATAACTTCTA
>UMEL01020073.1_pt1 | contig 11668 bp, 9 predicted proteins | sample 1964741 | NCBI WGS metagenome assembly UMEL01 (sample SAMEA4836019, study PRJEB28245) | human gut metagenome | biome: gut microbiome; material: fecal sample | place: Denmark | collected 2008
CTTGCTCTAATTTCCCTTGGATAGTTTCCGTTGTTCGAACTTGTTTTTGCCAACCTTTATATCGAGTTCCATCATACTGAACTATAAAACGAATATTCATAGGATTCCTTTCTTATATTCTACGTTACGAGCACTACATTTCATTACAGTATATCACGTAAATAAAATTTTAATGCAAATAGTAAAAAACTTCTTCTCACAAAGAGAAAGAAGTTTTTATTTTATAATAACCGCTAAATAGAACTCCATAATATTATTTCGATACATTCCGGTAGGCACTATTAGCAATCCTGCTATAATACATATCTATCAAATAAGGCATTCTAAATATGTCTAACAAAAACCAGAGGAAGCATCCACCTATGGTTCCAATATAAAGAACAGTAAGCCAAGGGCGTTTTAAATAGGCATAATGAAAGCCAAAAAGTAATAACACATATGCCATGATAATGTTTTTTTCATTACCGACTAATTTTTGCGCCATATACCGTTCTTCTTCTTTATTCAGGTATTTTACCCAAAGTGGATAAGGTTCTTCATAATCAAATAAATAACTGGCAGATAGCTGATACAACTCACTCATAAGCTCTGCTTTATTATTAATATTATCTAAAGATTGTAATTCCGTTTCCTTACATAAAATAAGATTTCTATCTCCGGTTCCAAAATCACACTCTTTTACTTCTTCTATCAATTCACTTAAATTTAAAACGGTATTTGCTAAAAGACCGATTCCTTGTCTAAAACAAAAATTATTAAGATCTTCTACTTCTTTTTCTCCATCATATACAAGGAGCATATCAACATCTAAAAATTTTCGCAATTTCATTAATTCGTCTTCCACATTTTTAGTAAAAGAAAATGTGGCTTTTTCTACGATTTGTGAACTACGTACTCTAACTACAGATGCACCCGAAGCAATCTTACCGCCGGGAAGGGGCTCGTTCCAAGCAATGGAACAATAATTCCTTACCTTGAATCTTGCCGGTAGCATAGCGCCTCCTTTCTATACGATAAATATTTTTTATATCTTATCATCTATTCTAAATATTGTATATACTTTTTTTATAATTATTTTATTTTTATTATAACATAAGCACCTTCTCTATTAGAGAGAACTTGCCGTAAATAATATAAAAAGACATAGCAATACACTATGTCTTTTTATATTATTTACTCTTTTTTGCATTTAAAATATTTTCTGCTGCACCAAGAACAGCCAACCTACCATGTTCAAATGTTAATGCCCCTTGTAGGTACATAGTATAGGGCGGACGCACCGGTCCATCAGCAGATAATTCAATAGTAGATCCCTGTACAAAAGTCCCTGCCGCCATTAATATACGATCTGTATATCCGGGCATATCTCCGGGAACCGGTTGTACATAAGAATCTACAGGAGACCAACTTTGAATAGCTTCTCCAAAAAGTCTCATATTTTCTTCTGATCCTAATTCAATAGCTGTAATTAAGTCTGTGCGAAGATTTCCTGCTTCGGGCGAAACATGAAATCCTAATGATTGAAATACGGCGCCTGCATATTCAGCAGTCATAACAGCTTGACAAGTAATGTGAGGAGCCATAAACAGACCTTCAAAGAAAAATCTATACCCGGCTGCATAGGATCCCATTTCCGCCCCTAAGCCCGGTGCAGTAAGTTCTTGTCCGCAAAGTTCCACTAAGTCAGCTCGTCCAACAATATACCCACCGGTAGGGGCTAACCCGCCACCTGCATTTTTAATTAATGAACCGGCAGTAATATCGGCCCCTAATTCAATGGGTTCTTCTTTTGAGGTAAATTCACCATAACAATTATCTACAAAACAAATAATGTTCGAGTTAATTTCTTTTACAGCTCTTATAATAGCTGCTATATCTTCAGGAAAAAGAGATTCTCTATCCATATACCCACGAGAACGTTGTATAAGCACTACTTTTGTATCTGCAGTCACAGTATTCTTTATAGCATTTAAATCATAATGCCCATCCGTTAAAGGTACTTCTTTATAATGAATACCTCTTTGTTTTAAATTATGAGGAGCATTCCCGGATATACCAATAACGCTCTGCATCGTATCATAAGGAGTTCCAACAGCAGATACTAAAGTATCCCCGGCAGAAAGTAATGCTAATAATACGGTTGCTAATGCATGTGTTCCGGATACAAATTGCGGTCTTACTAAAGCAGCTTCTGCTTGAAATACATCTGCCCAAATAGTTTCCAGTTTTTCTCTACCGGCATCATCATATCCATATCCATTACTTGCTGCAAAATGAAAAAAAGAAAGTTGATTTCTTCTAAATGACTCCAATATTTTTTTCGTATTATATAAAGAAATTTCTTTCATTTTTTCAAATATAGGTTCGCAAATTTCCAATGCTCTTTTATCAATATTCAAAATGTCTGGATTCATTATATTCTCATCCTTTAATAAAACAATAGATAAATTACAATACCTATATAATAGACTTCTCATTAATTATTTGCAAAAAGGATTTCTATAAATATTATAGAAATCCTTTTTATAATCTTTATCTATCTCACATTGAATAATAAGTGTAAATAAGTTGTTCTGCTTGCTCATACCAAGAGTTGTCTTCCGTATCAGAACGTTCTATCCACTGAATATACGGCATATGTCGAAACCAAGTTAACTGTCTTTTAGCAAAATGACGCGTATTTTTCTTGATAAGCTCCTTAGCACCATACAACGATAACTCACCTCGAATGTAAGCAAGCATCTCTTTATACCCAATCCCTTTAAAGGCTTGTGCATCTGCAGGAATACCACTTGCTAATAACGCTCTAACTTCTTGTTCCAATCCTTGCTCAAACATATGCTCTACACGAAGATTAATGCGCTCATATAATTTTTCCCTATCCATGGATATTCCTATAACCGGCCCCTTATATACTAAATCAGCAGCACGTCCCGCTTGCTGTGATTTGTTATCAGTTGCCAGTTCCAAGCTACGAATAAGTCGTTGTTTGTCTTGTGGAATTTCTTTAATAGTAGGAATATTCTTAGCAGCAGCAATAAGTCCTGCTATCCCTTCTTTTTCATACAAGTCCATCCAATGTTGTCGTGTACTTCCTTTATCTCTAAATTCAAACCCGGCAAGTAATCCTTCAATATATAATCCGGTTCCCCCTACAATAAAAGGAATTCTTCCACTATTATTTTCGATTTCTATATAATGAGAAGCTTTTTCTGCAAACATAGCTGCAGAGTATGATTCTGTAGGATGAAAACAATCTACAAGATAATGAGGAACGCCTTCCATTTCAGACCGACTCACTTTTGCAGTGCCTATATCCATACCTTGATACACCTGAAAAGCATCCCCTGAAATAATAGAACTACCCATTTTTTTTGCTAAATAAACTCCAAGAGCCGACTTTCCGGAAGCGGTAGGACCAAGAATAGTAATTACTTTCTGTTTTTGCATGTAATAACTCCATATGCCGTTGATTGCCCACGTTTGGAATCTATTTTTGTAAACAGTTCATTTTTAAATAGGGGCGAAAACGACCGCTCTTTGACAATAATACATTCTCTTGCTACACGACAAGCTTCTAATAATATAGATTCTTGTAGCGTATCATAACAAGCCGATTTTCTGAAAGCTTCTATATGATTAGCATTACGTTTCACAGGATGTTTAAACATTGTATCAAAATATATCACATCTACACTCTTACTCTGTGCTTTCAATAGCCATGATACAAAATCATAATGATATAGCTCAATTCTACGTAATGCTTCTATGACATCCTTGTCAGAATCAGAAAACTGAGCAAGACCTTCCTTCCCTATTGCCCAAAGTGCAGCACTTTTTTCCAGAGATATAACCTTTCCTGCATTTCCTACGTACCAAGAAAATACGGTAGCATCTCTTCCGGCACCAAAAGTAGCATCTACAATAACTATATCTTTTCGAGGTGGTAAAAGCGCAAGTAATCGATCTTGCACACCACGTTTCATCTGCTTAATACGTAATTCCGCCGTTCCTAAATGAAATCGATAGATGCTATCTTTTGTCCAAATTTCAGGAAGTTGTTTTGTATAAATTAACAAACAGTCACAATCGGACGCGCAAGTCTCTCCTAATGTGGCTTTTCGTTCTTTCCATGGCAAATGAAGTATGTTTGCTGCCATCATTGCTTTCTGACGGACTTCCTCAGATGCATCGAGCGATATGGTTACTCCGATATGATGATTCATGGTCTATGAAATAATCGACCTAATTCATCCGGTGTAAATCTCACAATAGTAGGTCTACCATGCGGACAAACAAAAGGTCTTGACGTTTCAAATAATTCTGCTATTAATTCTTTCATTTGCCGAATATTTAGCACATCACCACATTTAATTGCACCTCGGCAAGCAGCAAATGCCATTACACGATGACGGAGAGTTTCTGCAGAAGGCTTACTTTTATCATGATAAGCAATCAGTATATCTTTAATAACTTGTTCCACGTCTTCCCCCGGCAAATCACTGGGAGCGCTCGTAACACGAATAACATCCGGACCTGCTTGTTCAAAACAAATCCCTAATACGGTCATATCTTCTTTATGTTCTTCTAATACAGCCATGTCATGTTCATCTACATGCATTAATACAGGAACTAATAATTCTTGCATAGGAATGCCTTCTGCCCGTTCTGCCAACATATCATAACGAATACGTTCATGTGCTGCATGTTGATCAATAATATATAAATCTTGCCCTCTGCAACAAACAATAAAACATTTGGCTACTTGCCCTAAAGGAATGACTAAATCATCTTTTGGAGATATTTGCGATACATCAAAAAGTGTTGTATCTTTTACTTCCTCATTATCTACAATAAAATGAGTATTCATAATTTCTTTCGGATTAGTAAATACAGGCTTATTATTGCTAGGTACATACGATTTTTTTGTATTATTTTCATAAGAAGTTAACGGAATACTACTGCTTTGTTTTTCCGAATACATCCCCTCATTAAAATTCCGGCTATCCGTTCTCCATGAATATGTAGTCGGTATTTCTTTGATTACAGAATCCGCCTTAATTCGTTCTACAGTTCCATCGACCATGATATCTCGTCCCGGATTTTTTATCATTTCAGTAGAAATATCTTCCGCTTCCGTAACGGAAGTAAGTGCATTTAATACTGCATGATAAGTTAAGCGGAATATATCCTGCTCTTGAGAAAACTTAATTTCTCGTTTCTGTGGATGAACATTCACATCAATACTTTCAGAAGGAACTGTCAATGACAAAGTAATAATAGGATGTCCGTTTTTAGGTAAAAGGGAATGGTACGCATTATCTACCGCCTTAGTAATAGCAGCATTATCCACAATACGACCATTAACAATAATAGTCTGATATTGACGGTTACTCTTTAGTAATGAAGGTTTAGAAATCATCCCCTCCAAAATAATATGTTCACTTTCTCCGGATACAGGAAGCATTTCTCCTGCAGTTTGTAAACCATAAAGAGAAGAGATTACATCCAATAAACGACCATTTCCGGTTGTTTCCAATACAGTTCTTCCATTATTTATTAAACGAAAAGCAATTCCCGGATTAGCAAGTGCCATTTTTCCAACCATTGCATTAATACGGCTACTTTCCGTTCTTTCCGACTTCATAAACTTTTTACGTGCAGGCACATTAAAAAATAAATCTCTTACTTCTACCGTAGTTCCTATAGGAGCACCGCAAGCCTCCTCTAAAGTAATTTTTCCGGCTTCCAATTCTAATGTAATTCCAATTTCATCCTCTTTACGTCGAGTAGTAATACGTCCTTTGGATACGGACATAATACTTGGCAAAGCTTCTCCCCTAAACCCCAAAGAGGCTATATGATAAATATTTTCTAATGTTCGGATTTTACTGGTAGCATGACGAATAATAGATAATTTAGCATCTTCATCGGTCATACCGCAGCCATTATCAGTTACTCGAATATATGAAATTCCGCCCTCTGCAATTTCTACTTCAATTTCGGAAGCGGACGCATCAATAGCATTTTCTATCAATTCTTTTACCGCATTTACAGGCCGCTCTACTACTTCTCCTGCTGCAATTTGGTTGGATGTCAATTCATCTAATATATGAATTAAAGCCATTATCGTCCCTCCTTCGCTTCGTTGCTCAATCTGAATAACATATCCATAGCTTCTATAGGTGTCATGCTCATGACATCAACATTTGCTAATTCTGTAATGATAGAAGAGTTGAACAAATTCATAGGCGTATCCTCTTGTATCGGTATAGCTCCGTCTTTAGCATTTTTTCCGTCATTTGCTTCAAGGCCTTCTAATATTTGCTCTGCTCGCACAAGCAAATCGGCAGGTAGTCCCGCTAATCGGGCTACATGTATACCATAACTCCTGTCTGCACTTCCCGGTACAATTCTTCTCAAGAAAATGATATCTTTTCCTCTTTCCTTAACGCTCACCGTATAGTTTTTAATAGATTCACTATGTAAAGCCATTGTAGATAACTCATGGTAATGAGTTGCAAATAAAGTATATGCATGAATGTGTTTATCAATATATTCAACAACAGCTCTTGCAATGCTCATACCGTCATAAGTGCTGGTACCTCTTCCAATTTCATCCAAAAGAATAAGACTGTTTTTTGTGGCTCCACGAAGAATTCTGGATACTTCATTCATTTCTACCATAAAAGTGCTTTGACCGGTCGCAATATCATCTGTGGCTCCCACACGAGTAAAAATTTTATCTACGGGAGAAAATACGGCTTCTCCAGCAGGAATAAATGAACCGATTTGTGCCATAATCACCAACACGGCAACTTGTCTCATATAAGTCGATTTCCCTGCCATATTAGGACCTGTAATAATTAACAATTCCTGTGATATATGATTAAGTTCTGTATCATTCGGTACAAATATTCTGCTTTTATTTGCCTTTTCCACCATGGGATGTCTTCCATCCTTAATAGAAATTGTTCCATGTTGCCCTCCTATAATCGAAGGGCGAACATATCTATCTGTAGCAGCTGCACGAGCAAGACTTACTAAACAGTCTAAGGAAGCTAATGCTCTGGCGGTTCTTTGCATAGCCGGAATATCCGGTCGGATTTGTGCTTTAATTTCTTGATAAATTTTTAGTTCTAATGCCTCTGTTTTTTCTTTGGCACTTAATGCTTTTATTTCGAATTCCTTAAGTTCCGGTGTTACATAACGTTCTGCATTAACTAAAGTTTGTTTTCTAATATAGTAGTCCGGAATCGGAATTTTATTGGAATGCGGAATTTCAAAGTAATAACCAAACACATTATTGAAACCAATCTTAAGTTTTGTAATTCCTGTTTTTTCTTTCTCGGAAAGCTCCATATTGGCAATCCATTGTTGACTATTTTTCTTTACAGAACGTAATTCATCAAGTTCTGCGTTATAGCCTTCTTTAATATATCTTCCATCTTTAATATTCCCTGTACCATTTTCGTTCATTGAACGATCTAACAACTCATAAATAGTTCCATGTACATGAATATTTTTATTTACATTTTTTAAAATAATAGAACTTGCACCTTGTAATCGTTCTTTTATAGTCGGTAAAATTTTTAAAGAAGCTTTTAATGCCAGTAAATCTTTAGGTGAGGTCGTATTCGTTTCAATACGCGTCAAAATACGTTCAAAATCAAAAATTTGAGAAAGTAATTCTTCTAATACTGTCATTTCTGTAGTATGAGAAACCAGTTCTTGTATACCGTCCTGACGAAGTATAATTTGATTAACATCCGTTAAAGGACGTTCCAACCAACGTTTTAATAAGCGTGCACCCATGGCCGTATGTGTATAATCCAACACATCCAGTAAAGTTCCTTTTCTTCCTCCATCACGCATATTTCTCGTAATTTCTAAATTACGAAGGCACTCTTCACTTAAAGTGAGTGTGCAATCTTGTCGTAAAGGCATAACCGTATAAAAAGAGCTAACCGCCGTTTTCATAACCTCTTTTAAGTATCCGGATAAACCTTGATAAGCATGTACAACTTCTACACAGTCTAACTCCATAATTTCATTCGGAATTGAAATCGTATTATCAATATCTGCATAACGAGATAATAAACATCCACCTAAGGAAGTTCCGGTAAAGTTTTCCAATACATTATAAAAGTCATCAGATACTTCTAAAATGGCTTCCGAAGGAGAGTATACGGATAGCATGTCAAAGAAATCACTTCTTTCCTTTTTCTTATCCCAAAGCCCCCACCAACATTCTCCTGTTGACACATCTGCCATAGTAACTGCTAAATTTCTGGAAGATTCATATACATAAATTAAGTAATTATTGGACTTATCTGCAATAGAATTTTCATAAAGTATAGTTCCCGGTGTAATGATACGAACTACACCACGCTTAACTAAACCTTTTGATACTTTCGGATCTTCAAGTTGTTCACAAATAGCAACTTTATATCCTTTTTGAATTAAACGATATACATAGATTTCTGCAGCATGAAAAGGAACTCCACACATAGGAGCTTTTTCTCCATCACCTGCATTCTTACCGGTTAAAGTTAATTCCAATTCCCGAGATGTGGTAATAGCATCTTCATAAAACATTTCATAAAAATCACCAAGTCGGAAAAACAGAATTGCATCTTGATATTGTGCTTTTATAACTTTATACTGTTCCATCAAAGGTGTTTTCTTTGCCATATATTAATCCTTTACTATGCCCTTTAAAATCCAAGTTTGCGCTATATTGACATGTGCCAATACAATATCTCCAATTTTAATTCCCTCTACTTTAGGAAAGACAATCATCTTATTTGTAGAGGTACGACCAAACCAATGATTTTCATCTTGTTTAGTAGGTCCTTCTACTAAAATTTCTATATCTTGTCCTTCTAACTCTTTATTAATTTCTAAACTGATTTGGTTCTGTACTTCCATAATTTCATTTAATCGTCTATGTTTAATCTCATCAGAAATCTGATTTGTCATACTGGCAGCCGGTGTTCCTCTACGAGGAGAATAAATAAATGTATAAGCAGAATCAAAGCGTACTTTTTTAAGTAACGCTATAGTTGCCTGATGCATTTCTTCTGTTTCTCCGGGAAATCCTGTAATTAAATCCGTGGTAAAACCTACGTCAGGCATTCTTTCTCGAATATAATCCACCATTTCATAGAAATGTTCTACCGTATACCCACGATTCATACGTTTAAGCATTTCATTGGATCCATGTTGCACAGGTAAATGCATATGACGTACCACTTTTGAAGAAGCTGCCATCACATCCACCATTTCTTTAGTCATATCTCTTGGATGTGAAGTCATATAACGAATACGCTTAATCCCCTCTACGGTATCCAATGCCCGAATTAAATCAGAAAAATCGGTGTTATTTTTAAAATCCAACCCATAGGAGTTTACATTTTGCCCTAATAAGGTAATTTCTTTATAACCGTCTTGCGCAAGTGATATAACTTCAGCTTTAATATCTTCTATTGTTCTACTGGTTTCTCTACCACGTACATAAGGTACAATGCAATAAGTGCAAAATTTATTGCAACCTTGCATAATGGGTACCCAAGCAAAAATTTTACTTTTGCGAGAGGCTTTTAATAAGGAATAATCTCTTACTCGTTGCGGTTTCATTTGCGTTAAAACCACATGAGAACCTACAGCCTCTTTATCTGTTACAATTTCATGTAAATTATGTATATTATATGGACCAATTACAAAGTCAATAATAGGCATTCTTTGTACTAATTTTCTCCGATTTTCTTGTGCCATGCATCCTGCAATCCCCAAAAGCACATGCGGATTTTTATCTTTTAACTGTTTAACTTCCCCTATTTTCCCATATACTTTTTCTTCTGCATTCTGTCTTATGCTGCATGTATTTAAAATTACAATATCCGCCTCTTCCATCTGTTCTGCAGGAAGATACCCCAATTCCTCTAATTGTCCATTAATTTTTTCAGAATCGGATTCATTCATTTGACATCCATAAGTAATTGTAAAATATTTTTTATTGCCTTGCTGATCCATTTTCTATCCCCATCTATTGTATTTAGTTTCTATAAATACTAATTATTAGTAAAATTTATTATAAAAATAAAGACTACTTTTATAATAGCATGATAAGAAATCTTCTCAAAGAAATTTCCGTTATTTTTTATAATTTTTATATAAATAAACTTCACCATAAATTTACTCAAAAAACACTATGAACACTACATTCTTTAACGTAACATGGTCTAAAGTTGGAATTCAATTATAAAACAAAATAATATCCCCTCGATGTATCATCTTTTTACAACTCATAACCTAATGTAAGATGTTTTATTTATCCCTGAGTTTTATTTGATAATATTTCTACTCTTGATTATAATACGCCACTTTGATACGCTGTTCTTCAGAGAAAACATAAAAAATCAAGAAAAGAGGCAATAAAAAATGACATTGGATATGGGTCTGAATATTGTATGTTGGTTGTGTAGTTTATTGTCGTTATTTCATGAAAGAAAGACCATTAACTGGATAATATTTATTGGCTGGTCAATTGTTATGATTTTTATGATTTTAAAATAAAGTATTCCCAAATGTATGCACCTTTAGTTCAAACCAATAAGCGTGTATCAAGTCTAGAATCTATATTAAAAATTTAAAACTAATCTTATAAGAATTGGAAAATTAAAACTCCGGATTTATTAATAAAATCCGGAGTTTTGATTTGCACTCTTACTCAGATATACTTGTCACTAAAGATATTCGAATCGTTTCTACAAACATCCCGGTTGTATATTCTACTTCCTTTTGTATAAGTCTCCTCATTTGATTTACAATTTTTTTTATTTCTTCCGGCTTTTTTTCTCCATGAACTTCTAATTCTAAGTTTAAAACCAACCCATTATTTTGTGTGTTGCTTTTATCTCCGGATACAGCGGTAACATGAACTGTATCTTTTAAGTTTCGAAGAGCATATTTTACTAATTCTTCAAACACTTTATCTGCAAAAACAAGTTTTCCATAATAACTAAATACAGGCCGTACCACAGATTTTTCTGCATTAGTTATACGTTTAGATAATTTTCCTTTTTTGCGATATCGAAGCAACTTTAAGGAATCTATCAAATACCCCTTAAAATGAGGTTTCAGCTCCATAGTAGGAACCGGAATAACATGTTTTCCTTCTTTAAATCTGGCCTCATTTGCTTTTTTTATTTCATCCGGTCTTGCAATATCTTCAATATGTACATACTTTGTAGGTTCCGGAAGATCTAAAGCTGCAGTAATACGTATAACCATACGATCTGATGTCCCAAGAACTAATATTCTTTCAGGTCGAATTCTCGCTAATGCAGTTTTTACATCTTGTACTTGTTTGGGATCTTGAAAAATAGCACGTCGAACCGCTGCCACTTTGCTTGCTTCCTTTTTAGCAGAAGCCCCTGCTACCAAACGATTACGATAAATGAGAATTCCATCATCAATAATACAGGATGCATGATTTTCATAAGCAACTACAAGTGCTCGATCACTTTTCCCTGTTCCTGGTGGACCAATCAGTGCAACTACTTCCATTTTTTATCCTCCAGCTTTATGGATACTCTATACAAAAATATAATAAATCTTAAATTATTGCTCACCAATAATACGAACTTCTGTTTCAATATCTACA
>UMEL01042362.1_pt1 | contig 11556 bp, 9 predicted proteins | sample 1964741 | NCBI WGS metagenome assembly UMEL01 (sample SAMEA4836019, study PRJEB28245) | human gut metagenome | biome: gut microbiome; material: fecal sample | place: Denmark | collected 2008
ATGAAATAGATATACAAAAGATAGCTATAACTTTATCTGTAATAGTAGCTTTGATAGTATTTATAAGAGGGAAAAAGGATACTATTATAGTAGCACTAAATAAGATAGTACCAGTGATGGCAATAATGTATCTACTGGTTGTTGTATTTGTTGTTTTAACTAATCTAACTTCTATTCCAGAAATGTTAGGAAATATAATATCACAAGCTTTTGGAGTAAAAGAGATAGCTGGTGGAGGAATTGGAATTGTTATAATGCAGGGAGTTAGAAGAGGACTTTTCTCAAATGAGGCAGGAAGTGGAAACTCGAACTATGCAGCAGCAGTAGTAGATGTAAATGAGCCAGCAAAACAGGGTATGGTACAGGCTCTAGGAGTTTTTGTGGATACATTAGTAGTTTGTAGTGCTACAGCCTTTATTGTTTTACTTGCAGATAGCAGTGTAATAGCTGGAACAAGTGGAATGACAATGTTCCAAGAGGCGATAAAGAGCCATATTGGGTGGATAGGAATTCCATTTACAGTGATTGTTCTTTTCTTTTTCTCATTGAGTACAATTTTAGGTGTTACTTTCTACGGTAAGAATGCTATAAACTTTGTAAGTGAAGCTAAAGAGATGAAATATATCTACCATGTAGTTGTAGTTTTAATGGTATATATAGGAGGAATTGAACAAAACTTCTTCGTATGGTCACTAGCTGATTTTGGTTTAGGGATAATGACAGTTATAAATATTATATGTTTAGTTCCAATAGCTGGAGAAGCTATTGAGGAATTAAAAAAATATGAGAAAATTTTAAAAAGAGAAAAGCAGAATTAACAGATAATTAATTAAGGGAGAGCGGACAAGAGAGAAGCTCTCCTATTAAATTTCATATATTTGAATAAATAAAGTTGACTAAAACAATAAAGAATAATATAATTGTAGTATATTGAAAAAGGAAGTGATATAATGAATATACTAAATAAAGATGAATTAGAAAATATACTACAAGAGATGAAAAAGAATGGAAAGTATGAAGAGTATCATGATATGATATTAGATGATTTTGAAGAGCATCAGGTAGTATATAAGCTAGAGCCAGATGAAATGATAGCTTTAGCATATAAAAATAATACAATTCCTTTTAAGATGAAGGAGTATTATGATTGGCATGAGATGAATCTTCTGATAGAGGAGGATTTAGATTAAAGAAGAGGGTGAATATATGACAGATCTAGAAGTTGTAGAAAGATGGTTTAAAACATTTTATTCAATAGGAGCAGATGAGAGTGGAGGAGTAACAAGATTAGGTTACACGAAAAATGAAGATGTAATGCATGGAGCTATTAGAAATATAGCAAGGGATTTAGGTTTAAAATACTCTAGTGATGAGGTAGGAAATACCTATATCTATGAAGAGGATTGGAATGAGTATTACCTTATAGGTTCTCACTTAGATTCTGTTATAAATGGTGGAAGATATGATGGAGTTGTAGGAGTTGTAGCAGGACTACTTATTCTAAAATGGATAAAGGATAATAACTTAAATATTCCTTTAAAAGTAGCAGCTTTTAGATGCGAAGAATCAAGTGCTTTTGGAATAGCAACAGTGGGAAGTGGATTGATTACTAAAAAAATTGATATAGAAAAATTGAAAGAGGTATATAATACAGAGGAAAAATCTCTATACGAAACTTTAAAGTTTAAAGGATATAAGCCTGAATGTAGTAAGATAGAGGGAGTAAAGAGATACTTTGAGATCCATATTGAGCAGGGAAGAAGATTAGAAGACAATAACTTAAAAATAGGGATAGTAGATGCAATAGCCAATGCAACTAGATACTGGCTCACAATAGAGGGGCGTCAAGATCACTCAGGAGCTGCTCCTATGGATATGAGAAAAGATGCTTTATGTGCTGGAGCTGAGATTGTACTTCAATTAGAAAGGATTGCTCAGAGAGAGTCAAAGTATAAGAGTGTAGGAACAGTTGGATTTTTACAAAATTACCCAAATGCTTTCAATGTGGTTCCAGGAAAGGTAAAAATGGGAATTGATATAAGAGGAGTAGATTGGGAAAGTATTCAAAGAGTTGATAAAGAGATAGTAGAATATATTGCTAAGGTTTGTAAAACAAGAGAATTAAGCTATAATCTAGACTTGGTTTCAAAGGGTAAACCTGTAATTTTAGATGAGGAATTAAAAAAAGAATTAGAAGCTGTAACTAAAGGCTTAGGGATAAATTATATGGTTATGAATAGTGGAGCTGGGCATGATGCTATGAAGTTTTGGGATATTGCTCCTACAGGAATGGTATTTATACCATGTAAAGAAGGGATCAGTCATAATATAGCTGAAGAGATTGATAAAGAGGATATTGTATTAGCTAGTAAAATTGTATTTGAATACTTAAAGAATAGTAGAAATTAATTAAAATAGGGAGCTTTCAACTTTTATTGAAGACTCCCTATTTTCTATTTTTTAATTCTAATAAAAACTAAAGTAAATATTAAAAGTAGTAATTGATACCAAAGTAGAGGAATCAGATCAAAAGGAGATACCTGTTCATTAGCAAAATTTAAAAGTATCAACATTTGAGCTCCATATGGAAGTAATCCTTGAAAAATACATGAAAAGATATCTAAAATAGCTGCACTCTCTTTAGGATCTATATCATATTTTTTAGAGATATTTTTTGCAATAGAACCATTAATAATAATAGCTACTGTATTGTTTGCTACAGCCATATCTGTTACAGATACAAGAAGTCCTATTCCTAATTTGGCAGTTTTTTTACCAATGATTAATTTTTGAATATGCTCAATTAACCATTGTATACCTCCAGCCTTTGTTGTCATAGCAGCAAGTCCTCCAGAAAGAAGAGAAAGTAAAAAAATCTCATTCATTCCTAAAAAACCATTGTAAATCTCCTTTGAAAGTGAAAGAAGTGTGAAATCTCCATATATAACTCCTATCAAGCCAGCAACAATAATTCCAAATGTAAGAACTATAAAAACATTTAAACCACTAACAGCCATAATTAAAACGCTTATATATGGTAAAATTTTCAAAAGACTATAATTTAAAACTTCCATATGAGTAACAACTTTAGAAGTTCCAAAAATAAGTAAAAGTATAATTGTTGTAATAGCGGCAGGAACAGCTATATAGGAATTAACTTTGAATTTATCTTTCATCTCTACCCCTTGAGTACGAGTAGCAGCTATTGTAGTATCAGAGATAATAGAAAGGTTATCTCCAAACATAGCTCCTCCCATAACAGCAGCAAGCATAAGAGGTAGTGAAACACCACTCTTTTCAGCTAGTCCTACAGCAATAGGAGCTATAGAGACAATAGAACCAACAGAAGTTCCTGTAGCTGTTGAGATAAAAGAGGCTACTATGAAAATACTAGGAACTAAGAACTTAACTGGGATATATGATAGAGCTAGATTCACTGTAGAATCAACTCCACCCATAGTTTTAGCTACACTGGCAAAGGCACCAGCCAAAAGATAGATTATACACATAGTTATAATATCTTGATGCCCACACCCCTCTAAGAATACATGAAACTTTTCTTTTATACTTCCTTTAAAAAGAATAAACGCAGAAATAATACCTATAGATACAGCAATAGGTGAAGGAAGTTGATAAAAGGCCATTGAAACCCCTTGAATTTGTAAAAATATACCTACCCCCAAGTAAAAAAGTACAAATATTATTAATGGAATCAATCCAATAAAACTACTTCTTTCATTATGTATCATTAAACTAAACCTCCCAAGAAAAATTTTAAAATAAAATTTACTCTTCAGTTTATCATTAAATCCAAAAAAATACAACAATTGTTTGAAAATTTATTTCATATTTTATAAATAGAAGAGAAATATCATAATTTAAGAGAGGTATAACGTATAAAAAAACTCAAGAATAAAGTTTTATTCTTGAGCCTTAAAATTATTATCTATTTTGTTGTCTAGCTATTCTAGGGAATATAAATCCTAATCCAATAAGAACTATAGGAGTTAAGATATTTAAACTGATTTGAAAAATCCATTCTGAGCTGAATGCCTCAAGGTTTTTAGGGAAGATACCCATTAAACAAGCAAAGGCAGTAAATGCAAAACACCAAGCTCCAACTAAAGTAGCAACTTTGTCGCTAGCTATAAATTTGAATGTAGCTTTTTCCATAAGTCCTTTATTTCTAATAAATCCTCTAAGCCCTATATAAGCTAGGAATACCCATAGGTATCTTAATGGCATAACTATAGAGTTAAGATCTAGTAACCAGTTATACAGATTATTCATATCTCCAATACCAAGTGCAGGTATTATAATTAAGATTCCAACTAAGATAGCAGTTAATTTATACCCGTTTATAGGAGCTCCATACTCATTAGTTTTAGTAAATGATTGAGGAATGAAGTTTCTGTCTCCCTCTCCAATTAACATTTTTAATGGAGCATCTATTGAGAACATAAGAGCAGATATTTGTCCTAATGTGTTAGCTATTGCATATAGAATCATTAGAAGATTTCCTACTCCATAGTACTCTCCTAAAAGTTTGAAAGCATAGTATTGCCCATTCATCTTAAGGTCAGCAGGAATATTTCCACTGTTGAACATAATACCCATAGCAAGAGATCCAAGTAGAGCTGACATTCCAACAGAAGCAGCAAGTATGATCATTCCTTTAGGGAAGTTTTTACTTGGATTTTCAACATCTTTAACATATGGAGATATCTTCTCACATCCACCTACTGCAAATACAAGCATAGATATTGTAGTAAAGTATGTAAAATCAAATTTAGGCATAAAAGTAGCTAAACTCCAATCAGTAGTAGCAGAAGTAGCTCCTACAATTGAAGGTGCTGCAACAGTTAAAAGAATGTAAAGTATTCCCATGAAAAACATAGATGTTCCAGCAAGAGCTCCTATTTTTTTCAAAGAGTTAATTCCTTTAGCTGATAGCCATAAGAAAAATAAAAAGATAACAAGTACAATACTTTGTAAGATTAAAGGATTGAAGCTTTTAATCATATTTCCATTTTGGAAGAAAACCCAACTTAATGCAACTAGTGCACTTTGAGGTTTTTGAGCAAGATAAGGTATATGTACTACCCAGTAAGTCCAACCAGCTAAATAAGCTATTAATGGGCTATAAGTAGAACCAATCCAGCTTGATACTCCTCCACCTTTATTTTCAAATACAGATCCCATTTCTCCAACCATTAAAGCATATGGTAAGAAATAGAAAGTAAGTATTAACAGCCAAGATACAACAACTGTTAATCCTTGGTTAGCATAGTTATTAACAACATTTCCGAATCCCCAAACTACAGTGAATCCCATCATTGCCAATGTACGCCAATTAAGTTTTTTTGTTTCCATCGGTTTTGTTCTCCTTTTTTAAAAATTGCAATCACTTGAAATTATACCATAAAAATAGGAAAAAAATTATAATTTTTTGAAAAAATTTTTAAAAAAATATAAAAGTAATAGAAAAATTACACTTTTGATAATATAGTAAAATAATATTGTACTTATTTAATAACTAAGAGCTCTTTAAACTCTTTGATATTGTTTCTACTTACTGGAACTTTAAATTTTAAATCCTGTATTTTTAAAATGTACGTTCCATTAAACCAAGGCTCAACCTCTTTAATTTTATCTAAATTGACAATATAGGAGCGATGAGTTCTATAAAATTTATTTTTGGGTAAGATTTCCTCCCATTTAGATATTTTTAATTTCGAGGTATAGATTTCATTTTTGACATATACTATACTCTCTTTTTCTGCTACCTCAATACAGTAAATTTCATCAAGAGAAATAACTAACATTTTTTCACTAGAGAATACAGTAACCTTATTAATTTTTTCTACCTCTTTCACTTGAAGAGTTTCTTTTGATGAACTTAGGTTATTTAAAACTTCCATTATTCTCTTTTCAGAGTATGGTTTTAAAAGATAATCAAAAGCTTTTATTTCAAAGGCTTCAGCAGCATAATCTCTATATGCTGTGATAAATATTATTTTTAAATTAGGATTTAATTTTATTAGGATTTTTCCTAAGCTCATACCATCTAGCTCAGGCATATTTATATCTAAAAAAACAACATCAACCTCATGTTCTTGAAGATATTTTAATGAATCTACTGGATTTTCAAACTCTTTTTCTAACGTAATTCCCTTGTGCTTTGAAAGAAAATATTTTAGTTCCTCTCTAGCAGGAAATTCATCCTCTATAATTACACATCTTAACATTTTTCCTCCTTGTTAATATTGAAAGATATTCTTGTTCCTTTTTCAAGTTTCTCTATATTTAGACCCTTTCCATAAAGAATTTTTAAACGGTTATGAACATTTTTTAAGCCTATATTTTTTTCTATCTTATCATCAATACCATCTATAATACTTTGGTCTATTCCAATTCCATCATCTTCTATAATTATATTATAACCTTTCTCTTTTTCAATAACAGATATAGTTACAGTTCCTCCTTCTCTTCTTTTTAGAATACCATGTTTTATACTATTTTCAACAAGAGGTTGAATTATAAGACTTGGAAGTTGGAGAGTGAGAGAAGATTCAGGGATATTATAAATAGTTTTTATTTTATTCCCAAACCTTGCTTTTTCTATATTTATATATGCTTCAACTTGCTGTAATTCTTCATGTAAAGGAAGAAGTTTAGAGAAATTTTCAAGATTATATCTCAAATATGTAGAAAGATTTATAATTATCTCCCTTGCCTTATTTGGCTCTATCCTTACAAAAGAAGATATAGTATGAAGAGCATTAAATAAAAAATGTGGATTTATCTGTGTTTGAAGAGCTTTTAGTTCAGCTTCTTTAGCCATAGATTTAAAGTTTTCTATGTTACTAAGTTCAATCTGAGTAGAAATAAGCATAGAAAGTCCTTCGGCCAAATATTGTTTTCTAGCTGTAGCACTTTTAGTAGTATCAAAGTATAATTTTAAAGTTCCTGATATTTTTCTTTCCTCCTGAAAAAGAGGAAGGATAATACAAGATTTAATATTTTCACTAATATATTGAAAATCAACTAAATCATCCTCATCTTTACCAAGAATAAGGAACTCTCCAGTTTTCAGAACTTGTTTAGTAGCCTTACTCTTAATCTTAGAATGATTTAAGACATACTCATCAGAAATGACTGAGCTAGCTATAATATTTTTATCATCAGTAATAATGACCATTTTGGCTTCCAAAGCTTCAAGAATTATTTTACAAACTTCATTTAAACTATTTCCTTTTCTGATGTATGGAAGAGATTTGTTAGCTATTTCAAGAGCTAGTTTAGCTTGTTTTCCAGCTAAAATCTCCTTTTCAGAAATAAGATCTTCTATTATAATAATAACAATAGAGACACCTAAAGCGTTGGCAAGGATCATAGGAATATATATATTTTTTACAATATCTATGGCAATATTAAAATTATATAAGAAAAAACCAGTGATCAGAATTAAAATCATACTTAAATTTTCAATTAAAAATCCACTAATGAATCCATAAATATAGCAATTTTTTTCATTGGTTTTTCTAAAAAAAAGAGTTGTAATAAATCCTCCTATAATAGATGAAATACCACAAGCAATTGTTGTTGGACTCTGTGTATCAATGAAAAATCTATGTATCCCAGCAATACAACCAGTTATAATTCCAACTTGAGGTCCTCCTATTATTCCAGCAACCGCTACTCCAATATTTCTGGTGTTAACAATGGCACCTCTATAATAAATACCAGTATATGTTCCTATTATTGAAAGAAAGGAAAAAAATATTGATAATAAAATAATATCAAGTTTTGTATACTCTTTTTTAGTAAAAATATTTCTAGCTCTTTTAAATTTTGTAAAGAAAAAAGCTAAAGCAATTATATATCCAAGATTATTCAAAAGCCTACTTGTTAGTTCAAACATAAAATCACCTCTATTTTGAGAATTATATCATAAAATTGATAAAGAAAAAAGTAAAACAAGGATGAAATTTTGCATTTTAAGTAGAAAAAAATACACTTCAGAATAAAAAAGAATAAAAAAATATAAAATATAGTAAAATAATACTATAGAAATAAATACATTCAAAATGTAAAAAAATATAACAGGAGGATAGGTTTTATGATTAGTTTTATACTTTCAATAATAGCCTTAATATTAGGTTATTTTATCTATGGAAAAATAGTAGAAAGAATATTTGGACCAGATGAAAATGCTCTTACTCCAGCAAAAAGATTACAAGATGGAGTAGACTATGTAGAGATGGATGAAAAGAAAACTTTCTTAATTCAATTCTTAAATATAGCAGGAACAGGACCAATATTTGGAGCTGTTGCAGGAGCTATGTGGGGACCAGCAGCATTTATATGGATCGTATTTGGTTGTATATTTGCGGGAGCTGTTCATGACTACTTAATAGGAATGATGTCTTTAAGAAAAGATGGAGCTAGTGTTGCAGAATTAGTTGGAGATAATTTAGGAGATAAGGCAAAACAACTAATGAGAGTATTTTCAGTAGTACTTTTAATACTTGTAGGGGTTGTATTTATAACAAGTCCGGCTGCAATTTTACATGATTTAGTGAAATCTGTACCAACATTAACATTTGTTGGAATAATAATAGTTTACTATATGGTTGCTACAGTATTACCAATAGATAAACTAATAGGAAAAATTTATCCAATATTTGGAATCTGTCTATTAATAATGGCTGTTGGAATAGGAATAGGATTAGTAGTTCAAGGGTATGAAATTCCAGAAATAACATTAAAAAATTATCATCCACAAGGAGTTTCAGTATTTCCATACTTATGTATTTCTATAGCTTGTGGTGCAATTAGTGGATTCCATGCTACTCAATCTCCAATGATGGCAAGATGTCTTGGAAATGAAAAACAAGGAAGAAGAGTATTCTATGGAGCTATGATTTCAGAAGGAATAGTTGCACTTATATGGGCAGCAGCAGCAATGTCATTCTTTGGTGGAACTCCAGGACTAGGAGAGGCACTTGGACAAGGAGGAGCTGCAGTTGTTGTTAATAGAATCTCAAATAGTGTTTTAGGAAAAGTTGGAGGAGCTTTAGCAATATTAGGAGTTGTAGCATGTCCAATAACTTCAGGAGATACAGCTTTTAGAAGTGCAAGACTTACAATAGCAGATGCAATTGGTTATAAGCAAGGACCAATATTAAATAGATTTGTAATAGCTATCCCATTATTCGTAGTTGGAGTTACATTATGTTTTATCGATTTCAATATTCTATGGAGATATTTTAGCTGGTCAAACCAAACTTTAGCTACAATAGCTTTATGGGCTGCAACTAAATATCTTGCAAATAATGGTAAAAATTATAAGATTGCTCTTATTCCAGCTATGTTTATGACTGTTGTGGTAACATCATATATCATAATAGCCCCAGAAGGATTTGTAAGATTCTTTAAAGGAGTTCCAACTAGTACAGTTGAATTAGTAGGAAATATATCTGGAATAGTATTATCACTAATTTGTACAGCAGTTTTTATGAAGTCTTTAAAAAAAGATAATAAGTAATTAAATTAAAAAGAGAAAGTGTATTATAAACAATATAAGACATTTTCTCTTTTATTATTTTTTATGATTATAATTTAAAGGGATTCAGATATCTCCCATATAAGTTGTTCACGAAGTTCAGAGAATCCTTCTAAAATAGATAGCTTCCAGTTACTTCCATATAATTTAATTTCAAAATTATCGATCTCATCAGCTATATTTTTTTTAGTAATTTTTTTCTTATCAAATAGAGGTGCTCTTTTCTCTTCCTTTCCTTCTATAGATATAATTAGCATTCCTTTAGAGTATCCTTTTAGGATAACTTCAGAGGCTCTTTGAGCTTCAGCTTTCTCTATAGCTCTTTCCTTTCTATTTTCAGCATTTTTTCTTTTATTTTCAGTAAGTCTTCTGAATTTTTTTTCTTCCTCTAGTCTTTTAGCTTTTTTCATTTTCTTATTAATTGAATAAGCTTTTCCTTTTGGTTTATCTTTACTTATTATCTCCATTATTAACTCCTTTATTTAAAAATTTATATACATTATATATTATAACATATTTGAAGAAAAATACCTATGTTTCAATATTTTTTATCTTAAAATTAGTTAAGAAAAATATAAAATATTTACTAGATTTTTTATAAAAAAAAGTATAAAATATGAAGACACAAAAATTTATATTTAGGAGGAAAGATGAGTAGTATCAAGGTAAAATCATTAGTTTCATTAACAATACCAATATTTTTTGAGTTATTACTTATCACAATAGTGGGAAATGTAGATACAATAATGTTAGGTTATTATAGTGATAAGGCAGTAGGAGCAGTTGGAGGAATAAGTCAAGTTTTAAATATTCAAAACGTAATATTTGGATTTATAAATCTTGCAACAAGTATACTATGTGCTCAATTTATAGGAGCGAGAAATAAGAAAAGAGTTCAAGAGGTAATAACAATTTCATTGATAGTAAACCTTCTATTGGGAATTGTAATGGGGGGAATATATTTTATATTTTGGAGATTTATACTAGAAAAGATAAATCTACCTACTGAATTAATAGGTATGGGAAAACTATATTTCCAATTAGTTGGAGGATTATGTGTATTTCAAGCTGTCACTTTAACTTGTGGAGCAGTTATGAAAAGTCATGGAAATCCTAAGCAGATGTTATTTGTTAATATAGGAGTAAATTTATTAAATATTTTTGGAAATGGAGTTTTTATATTTGGATGGTTTGGAGCACCGATTTTAGGACCAACTGGAGTTGGAATATCTACAGTTGTATCAAGAGCTATAGGGTGTATAGTTGGATTTATAGTGATGAGTCATTACTGTAATTTTAAATTTAGAAGAAAATTCTTAAAACCTTTCCCATTTCATGTGATAAAAAATATTCTTTCTATTGGAATTCCAACAGCTGGAGAAAATTTAGCTTGGAATGTAGGGCAACTTATGATAATGGCAATGGTAAATACAATGGGAACTACAATGATAGCTTCACGTACTTATCTTATGCTAGTAGCAAATTTTGTAATGACATTTTCAATAGCATTAGGACAGGCCACAGCTATACAAGTAGGGCAATTAGTAGGAGCGAAGGAGCAAGATGAAGCATATAGAAGATGTTTTAATAGTCTTAAACTCTCAATAGTACTAGCTATTGTTGTAACTTCTGGAGTAGTTTTATGTAAACATCCAATAATGGGAGTATTTACAGATAATGTAGAGATTTTAGATGCCTCACTTAAGGTTTTTCCTCTTATGATATTACTAGAGGTAGGAAGAGTTTTTAATATCGTTATTATCAACTCTCTTCATGCAGCTGGAGATATAAAGTTTCCAATGTTTATGGGAATAATATTCATTTTTATAGTGGCAGTTCCTTTCTCATATATATTTGGATTAAAATTAGGATGGGGATTAGTAGGAATTTGGATAGCTAATGCTGCAGATGAGTGGTGTAGAGGAATAGCTATGCTTATAAGATGGAAGAGTAAAAAATGGCAAAGTAAAAGCTTTGTGTAAAATTTA
>UMEL01025063.1_pt1 | contig 11529 bp, 8 predicted proteins | sample 1964741 | NCBI WGS metagenome assembly UMEL01 (sample SAMEA4836019, study PRJEB28245) | human gut metagenome | biome: gut microbiome; material: fecal sample | place: Denmark | collected 2008
GACTGTATCTATATTATATTCCATCTTCATACATCTCCTTACTTGCCAAGCTCTAGCATACGCTCCAGAGGTTTCTTGGAATTCTCACGCAGACTATCTGTTACATGCACCTGATTGTCGCCTGTCTTCAGTACATGTAATACTTTTTCCAACGTGTTTTTCTTCATGTTCGGACATACAGGTACCGTCTCCGGATAGTAAAATTGTTTATCCGGATTGTTCTGTGTCAGTTTGTAATGTACTCCTTCTTCAGTACAGATAATAAACTCCTGACGGTCACTGTCCGTCGCATAATTAATAATGCCGGATGTACTTCCGATATAATCAGCAATTGCTAAAATCTCCTGTCTGCATTCTGGATGCGCAAGCACCAGTGCATCCGGATGTTCATCTTTTGCCTTCAGCACCTCGTCTGCTTCCATGCGTTCATGGGTTGGACAGAATCCCTCGTTGAAGATAAAATGCTTCTCCGGAACCTGATCTGCTATGTAATGAGCCAGATTCCTGTCAGGAATAAAGTATATATTCTTGTTTGGCAGTTTCTTTACAATCTTAACTGCATTCGCAGATGTCACGCACACATCTGAATACTCCTTTAATTCAGCTGTGGAATTGATGTAGCAGACAACTGCCACATCTTCGTAAGTCTCACGCACTTTTTTAATACGATCAATATCTGCCATATGAGCCATCGGACAATCGGCCTGCAGATCTGGCATAAGCACCGTTTTCTCTGGATTGAGAATCTTTGCACTCTCTCCCATAAAGGATACTCCGCAGAATACGATTGTCTTAGCGGTAAGTTCTGTAGCCACACGGCTCAGATAAAAAGAATCTCCTATATAGTCTGCGATGTCCTGCACTTCCGGTCTCACATAGTAATGTGCAAGGATGACTGCATCTTTTTCTTTTTTTAATTTCTTGATCTCGTCTGTAATATTCATCTCAGTTTCCTCCTGTTTACAGTTACACTGTTGACAATTATAGCACATGTATCAACATGTGACAAGACAGTTGTAAACTACAAATATATGACAAAATCTAAAATATTATTTCAAGAAACAAATAAGGAGACTATATTTCTATAATCTCCTCAAAATCATCGTAATCTTTCAGTATTTAGTTTGTTTTATTTCTGTGACAGATATTCATGAATACCTTTCGCGCCGGCTTTTCCGGCACCCATAGCAAGGATAACTGTAGCTGCTCCGGTCACAGCATCGCCGCCTGCGAATACGGCAGCCTTAGACGTCTGTCCATTTTCTTCTTCAGCTACAATACATTTTCTTCGGTTGGTCTCAAGTCCCTCCGTTGTAGATGCGATCAATGGGTTTGGAGAAGTACCAAGTGCCATGATAACTGTATCCAGTTCAATCTCATACTCAGATCCTTCGATCGGTACCGGACGTCTTCTGCCAGATGCATCTGGTTCACCAAGTTCCATTTTGATTACTTTCATGCCTTTTACCCATCCGTTATCATCGGTAAGGATCTCTACCGGATTGGTCAACAGATTGAAGATAATGCCTTCTTCTTTTGCATGATGGACTTCTTCTGCTCTTGCCGGAAGCTCTGCTTCACTTCGACGATATACGATATGTACATCTGCGCCAAGACGAAGCGCTGTCCTGGCTGCATCCATCGCTACGTTACCACCGCCGACTACAGCTACTTTCTTACCAGCTGCAATTGGTGTGTCATAATTATTATCAAAAGCTTTCATCAGATTACTTCTGGTCAGATACTCATTTGCGGAGAATACTCCATTCGCTGTCTCGCCAGGAATTCCCATAAACATCGGAAGGCCTGCACCTGATCCGATAAATACAGCTTCGAAGTTTTCCTCTTCCATCAGCTGATCAATTGTAGTTGATTTACCAATCACTACATTGGTCTCAAATTTAACACCAAGCTCTTTAACCTTTTCAATCTCTTTCTTAACAACTTTTTCTTTTGGAAGACGAAATTCCGGGATACCATATACCAGTACTCCACCCAGTTCGTGAAGCGCTTCAAATACAGTTACTTCATATCCAAGTTTTGCAAGATCACCGGCACAGGTGAGTCCAGACGGACCGGAACCGATTACAGCCACCTTATGACCATTTGTCTTCTCTGCTTTCTTAGGCTTGATATCATGCTCCAGTGCATAATCTGCCACAAAACGCTCCAGCTTACCAATAGATACAGCATCACCTTTAATGCCGCGGATACATTTGCATTCGCACTGTGATTCCTGAGGACATACACGACCACAGATTGCCGGCAATGCAGAAGACTCACCGATCACCTGATAAGCACCTTCAATATCGCCCTCTTTTAGTTTGGATATAAATCCGGGAATATTGATTGATACCGGACATCCCTGGATACATCTTGCATTTTTGCAGTTCAGACATCTGGTTGCTTCTTCCATTGCCTCTTCTTTATTATATCCATAACATACTTCTTCAAAATTAGTTGCACGTACTTTTGCATCCTGTTCTCTGACAGGAATTCTCTTTAACATATCAGCCATTAGTTGTCACCTCCGCAATTACCGCATCCGCCATGGTGAGTATCACCCTCCTGCAGCTTCAGTAAAGCACGACCTTCCTGCGTCTTATACATCTGCTGTCTCTTCATGGCATTATCAAAGTCTACCAGATGTCCGTCAAATTCCGGTCCATCCACGCAGGCGAATTTCACTTCATCGCCTACCAGGAGACGACAGGCACCACACATACCGGTACCGTCTACCATGATCGGGTTCATGCTAACAACAGTCGGGATTGCAAGCTTCTTCGTAAGGAGACATACAAATTTCATCATGATCATCGGTCCGATAGCGATACAGACATCGTAATGATTGCCGTGCTCTACCAGTTCCTCTACCATAGTGGTAACCATTCCGGCATGTCCGTAAGAACCGTCATCTGTACATGGATAGTAATTACCGGATACCGCACGCATCTCATCCTCCAGGATCAACAGATCCTTATTCTTGGAACCGATGATAACATCCGCATCAATACCATGTTCTTTCAGCCATTTTACCTGCGGGTATACCGGTGCAGCACCTACACCACCGCCTACAAACAGGATCTTCTTCTTTTTCAAGCTCTCAATATCTTCTTTTACAAATTCAGAAGGACAGCCAAGTGGTCCGGTAAAATCACGGAACGCATCTCCTTCTTTTAATTCAGCAAATTTTCTTGTAGATGCGCCAACTGGCTGGAATACGATAGTAATCGTACCTGCTTCTCTGTCGTAATCGCAGATGGTCAGCGGGATACGTTCTCCTGTCTCATCTATTTTTACAATAACGAACTGTCCAGGCTCGCAATGTCTTGCCACACGAGGAGCTTCTACGACCATCAGATAGATATTCTCGTTCAGCTTCTCGGCTTTCTGTATCTTGTACATCTTGTTTCCTCCTGTCTATTGATTTTACTAATAATGATAATGTATACATCTGAAATTTTCAAGGAAAGTTTACAAAAAGAAAGCAGATTCCCTGAAATTGCCTGAATTTACAGAATCTGCTTTCCTGAATTTCTGAAATTTAGAAGTCTACTTCTGTACCATAATATGTACATTCAAACAGTTTTTTCATTGTCTCCGGATCGATAGTTCTTGGATTAGATCCTGTACATGCATCACCGACTGCAAGCTCTGCAATCTTATCAATCTTTTCTTTAAATTCATCCTCATTGATTCCAAATTCTTTCAAAGTCTTTGGAATATTGAGTTTTACATTGAACTCATCAATCTTCTCACACAGACTGTTGATCAATGCTTTTTCAGATATTCCTGCCAGTCCCATTCTACGTGCGATCTCGGCATAACGCTTAGCGGCTATCGGATCCTTGGCGTTGTATTTTATAACATATGGCAAATAAATCGCATTGGCACATCCATGCGGAATATGTCCGACAGAGAATGCAGCACCCGTCTTGTGCGCCATAGAATGAACAATGCCAAGTAAAGCGTTAGAGAATGCCATACCTGCAAGACACTGTGCGTAATGCATCTGCTCTCTCGCTACCTTGTCACATTTATAGGATGCCGGCAGATAATCAAGAACCATCTCGATTGCCTGCAATGCAAGCGGATCTGTGAATGGACAATTCAGTGTAGATACATACGCTTCAATCGCATGTGTCAATGCATCCATTCCGGTGTAAGCAACCTGTTTGATTGGAAGTCCCATAACCAGTTCCGGGTCAACAATTGCCACGTCAGGCGTAATATTAAAGTCTGCTAACGGATATTTTACTCCGGTCTCATAATTTGTAATTACAGAGAATGCCGTAACCTCTGTAGCTGTACCAGATGTAGAAGGAATTGCACAGAATTTTGCTTTCTGACGCAGTTCCGGGAAATTGAACGGAATACAAAGTGCTTCAAATGTGGTATCCGGATACTCATAGAAAGCCCACATAGCTTTGGCTGCATCAATCGGTGATCCACCACCCATTGCTACGATCCAGTCTGGTTGGAACTTACGCATTGCTTCGGCACCTTTCATAACTGTCTCAACAGACGGATCAGGTTCTACACCTTCAAAAAGTTCAACTTCCATTCCGGCATCTTTCAGATAATCGACTGCTTTGTCAAGAAATCCCTGTCTTCTCATAGAACCTCCGCCAACTACAAGAATTGCTTTTTTACCTTTTAGGTTCTTAAGCTCCTCCAGGCAACCCATTCCATGATATACGTCTCTAGGTAATGTAAATCTGCTCATAATTAATTGCTCCTTTGTATAATGGATTACTTTTTTACATTCACATTATAAGACTGTTATTTATTTAACACAATAGTTAAATAAATAACGGATTGTACTTTTTTACGCACAATCCGTTTATGTTGTCTTCTATATTCTATTCTGTCCGTTCGTAATTACGAGTAGTAACACCGCTCAAACGTCCTTTTCCATTCACAAGAACCGCTTTGAAAATGGTTGTTCCTTCTGGCATAGAGATCGGATCCGTATATTCTTCCGAATCTTCATCTGGGGTAGATCCATCTGTTGTATAATAAGCTGTATAGCCGTCCGGCACAACAATACTGATCTTTGTATCGGTATCATACTGACCGGTAGACGGAGATACAGCAGGTGCATCTTCGATTGGCAGTTCTACTTCATAAGTCTTACTTACGGTAAGACTTGGAATGCCGTTCGCATTGACAGATACTGCTTTGATTTCTGTCTCACCCTCAGAGATCTGAATTGGTTTTTCGTATTTGATACGAGTTTTAGATGAAAATGGATCACTTCCATCATCGGTATAATAGATATTCTTCTCCGTTGTAGTCAATGAAAGCTGCTGAACATCGTCAAAACTTTCACTGTCATCCAGGCTGAATTCTGGTGATTCTGACGCGTATTCCGTAAGCTGATCAGCCACACTGGACTTAGCCCCGTCTAATATTAACGGAATTTCGCCCTGATTCTTAGTATCTTCATAGAATTTAAAACATGCCTTATATACATCAACACTATCCGAATATTTATCTACCGCACTTAACAGGATCTCTTCCGCCTTGTCACTCTCATTCTGCTCAATATACAGTTCAGACAATCCCTCATATGCTTCTGCTTTCTTAGGCTTCTTCTTAATAGCTTTCTTAAACTGTGTTTCCGCTTCCGTATAATCTTTACTGCTCAGTGCTTTATAACCCTTCTTCACATAACCATTATACGAAAACTGATACATGATCAATCCAGCGATCACAAGAATCACAAGAAAAATACCGGTAAGAAGCAGTGCTCTTTTTCTCTTTTTCTTCTTCAGAGCTTTTTTCCTGGCAACACGTCTCCTGCGCTCTTCCTGCGGAGTAAGTTGTCTTCTGGATCTGTCCTCTCTTTCAGGTCGACGTTGTCCGGACGAAGTCCTACGCTGACCGGATGAAGTCCTGCGATAAGACTGACCTCCACGTGTACCGGAATTTCTTCTCGCTGTTGGTATCGTGCTTGTCTGATAATCATAGTCATCAAGTGGTGTGTCAGAACCATCGATTGCACCTTTCACCTGTGCAGCAAGCACATCGTCTAAAGGATTGTAATCCGGTACAATGCGTATCTCTGCCCCACATTCTTCACATCTAAGCGCGCCCTCCGGCATCTCTGCACCACAGCGTCTGCATCTCATGTTCTACTCTACCTCCTGACCCTTCGCTGCTCCTACACAATTGTACATCAGCATAGCGATTGTCATAGGACCAACTCCACCTGGTACCGGAGTAATTGCTGATACTTTATCTTTTACATCATCAAAGTCCACATCACCACATAACTTGTTTTCTTCGTTACGGTGCATACCTACGTCAATAACTACCGCACCTTCTTTCACATAGTCTGCTGTGATGAATTTCGGTTTGCCGATGGCAACTACAAGGATATCAGCTCTTCCTGTAACTTCTTTCAGATCTTTGGTCCTGGAGTGCGTGATCGTAACCGTTCCATTTTCACGAAGAAGCAGAATAGACATCGGTTTGCCTACAATGTTACTTCTTCCTACAACCACACATTCTTTTCCTTCTATTTCAATTCCGGAGCGTTTCAGAAGCTGGATGATTCCCGCCGGTGTGCAGGATACGAAGCCCGGTTCTCCGATACAGAGTCGTCCCACGCTTTCCGGATGAAATCCGTCCACATCTTTATCCGGTGAAATCGTACGGATAATCGTATCTGCATTAATATGCTTTGGAAGCGGAAGCTGTACCAGAATACCATGTACATTATCATTCTCGTTCAATTCTTTTACTAACTTCACCAGTTCATCTTCTGTAGTCTCTTCAGGAAGCTCGTAAGAAAGTGATTCGATTCCTACATAGGCACATGCTCTTTTTTTATTGCGTACATAAATGCTGGATGCAGGATCATCTCCCACCTGAATTACTGCCAGGCAGGTCTCCACACCCTGTTTCTTCAATTCTTCAACGGTTACCCTCAACTCATCCTTGATCTCGGTAGAGATTTTCTTTCCATCAATCAATAACGGCATAATTCCAATTCCCCTTATATTTATATATTATGATGTTGGGGTCAAAAGCCCCAACTATGATGCCTGCGGATTGTTCCGTGCTATGCACTCCCACAATCCTCCCAATTATTCGCATATCGTGGGATTAATATCCCACTTTTAGGCTCATATTGGGGCGGGTCCCAAGGTCTAAATCCACTTATGAGCGAGCTCATGTGGATTTAGATCTTTTGACTCTGGCATCATATTATATACTTTTCTAGAACAATCCTGTGATCTTACCATCATCTGTTACGTCAATATTATTCGCAGCCGGCACCTTTGGAAGACCAGGCATCGTCATAACTGCCCCTGTCAGTGCTACTACAAATCCTGCACCTGCACTTACATAAGCTTCACGGATATGTATATCAAAATCAGTCGGTCTGCCAAGCTTCTTAGCATCATCAGACAGTGAATACTGATTCTTTGCCATACAGACAGGCATGTTGCCAAATCCCATCGCTTCAATCTTGGCGAGTTGTTTGGCTGCCTTAGGCTCAAAGATCACACCTCTTGCACCATAGATTTCTTTAGAGATAGTCTCAATCTTTTCCTGCAGAGACAGACCGTCCTCATACAGCGGATGGAAATGACTTTCCTTGTTCTCCAATGTTTCAAGTACTTTTTCAGCAAGAGCGATACCGCCCTCTCCACCTTTTTCCCATACCTCAGAAAGAGCAAATTCACAACCTCTCTCTTCACAGAATCTGCGGATATATTCATTCTCTGCATCCGTATCTGTCACGAAAGAATTCAGCGTAACAACTACCGGTACATCATATTTCTGAATATTCTCAATATGTTTTTCCAGATTCACAATACCTTTTGCAAGCGCTTCCAGGTTCTCATCAGAAAGCTGATCTTTTGGTACTCCGCCATTATACTTCAATGCGCGCACTGTTGCAACCAATACTACTGCATCCGGCTTCAGACCGGACATACGACATTTGATGTCCATAAATTTTTCAGCACCAAGATCTGCACCAAATCCAGCTTCCGTAATCGTAATATCTGCTAGTTTCAATGCCATTCTGGTAGCACGTACACTGTTACATCCGTGGGCAATATTGGCAAATGGTCCACCGTGTACAAGCGCCGGTGTATGCTCCAGCGTCTGGATCAGATTTGGTTTGATAGCATCTTTTAAAAGTGCTGTCATTGCTCCGGTTGCCTGTAAATCATCTGCTGTTACAGGATCACCCTGGAAGTTATATGCTACGATAATGCGTCCCAATCTTGCTTTCAGATCCTTTATATCTTCTGCAAGACAGAGAATAGCCATGATCTCAGAAGCAACTGTAATTACAAAATGATCCTCTCTTACCATTCCATCCGTCTTGTTACCAAGTCCGACTACAATATTACGCAGATTACGGTCATTCATATCTACACAACGTTTCCATACCACCTGGCGTGGATCAATGCCCAGCGCATTACCCTGCTGAATATGATTATCCAATAATGCTGCAAGCAGATTATTCGCTGAAGTGATTGCATGAAAATCTCCTGTAAAATGCAGGTTCAGATCTTCCATCGGCACAACCTGTGCATATCCGCCACCGGCAGCTCCTCCTTTAATACCGAAACATGGTCCAAGCGATGGCTCACGAAGTGCAATAATAGCTTTTTTATTCATCTTGGCAAATGCTTCACCGAGTCCTACTGTAGTAGTAGTCTTACCCTCGCCTGCAGGAGTAGGATTGATCGCTGTTACAAGAACAAGCTTGCCGTCTGGGTTATCCTTTATCTTATCATATAAATCATCCGAAAGTTTTGCCTTATACTTACCGTATAATTCCAGATCGTCTTCCTTAATTCCGATCGATGCGGCAACATCTCTGATATGGCTCATTTCTGCTTCCTGTGCGATTTGAATATCTGTTTTCATGTTCTTCATCCTTTCTTTCATTCATTCGTGTCCAGTAACTATATTAAATATACTCTTCTATGTACTGTTCAAACTCTTCCATAGACATGAGTACCTTTCTTGGCTTTGTTCCCTCTTCCGGTCCAACCACACCTGCTTCACAGAGCTGATCCATAATCCTTGCGGCACGGTTAAAGCCGATCTTGAACATCCGCTGTAACATTCCAATAGACGCCTTTTCTTTGTCGATGATCAGCTTACCTGCATCTACAAAATAGGCATCTCGTTCGCTTGCACTGTCACTGCCAGACATCATATTTCCACCAGCAGCGCTGGAATTCATGTGTTCTACCACTTCCTGGCTGTAAGCAGCATCTCCATTGTGATCTTTCAGATAATCGGTTACCTTCTGAACCTCCTTGTCCGAAACAAATGCTCCCTGCACACGGACCGGTTTCTGATAACCGCTCGGATAAAAGAGCATATCACCCTTTCCGAGGAGTTTCTCAGCTCCGTTCATGTCAATGATCGTCCTTGAATCCACACCCGATGATACAGAAAATGCGATTCTGGACGGCATATTGGCTTTAATCAGACCAGTAATGACATTAACAGACGGTCTCTGAGTTGCAAGTACCAGGTGAATGCCGGCTGCTCTTGCAAGCTGGGCCAGACGACAGATAGATTCTTCCACCTCACCTGGTGCCACCATCATCAGATCGGCAAGTTCGTCCACAATGATTACAATCTGCGGCATAGTGTCCGGCTTATTGCCGTTCTCATCCGGTTCCAGCTGACTTACTTTCTCATTATATCCTTTCATATCACGGACTTGATGCTCCGCAAATGCCTGATAACGTCTTGTCATTTCCGCAACTGCCCAATTAAGAGCTCCTGCAGCTTTCTTCGGGTCTGTTACTACAGGAATCATCAGATGCGGAATGCCATTATATACGCTTAATTCTACTACTTTCGGATCCACCATGATCAGTCGCACCTGATCTGGTGATGCTTTATATAAAATACTCATGATCAATGTATTGATACACACAGATTTACCGGAACCGGTCGCTCCTGCAATCAGAAGATGCGGCATCTTGGCAATGTCAGCCACAACACATCTTCCCGCAATATCCCGGCCTACCGCAAAGGATACATTTGATGCACTGTTTTTAAATTCAGTCGACTCCAGAAGATCCCGCAGCATAACTGCAGAATTTTCTTTATTTGGTACTTCGATACCCACCGCTGCTTTTCCTGGGATCGGTGCTTCAATACGAATATCCGCAGCCGCAAGATTCAACTTGATATCATCAGCAAGTCCTACAATCTTGCTGACTTTCACACCCTGCTCCGGCTGAAGCTCATATCTGGTAACAGATGGTCCACAGCTTACATTGGTAACCGTTACATTCACGCCGAAACTGTGCAGTGTATCCTGCAGCTTTCCGGCGGTTTCGCGAAGATGTGTATCCGAATCCCCACCGCCTTTTTTACCTCTTGTAAGCAACGAAAATGGAGGCGTATGATAAGTCTCATTCTTAACTTCATTTTCTGAAACTGACTGAGCTACGCTTGCAGTCTCCTGAGCAATCGCATCTGCCCCTGCCTTTTTCCTGCTTCTCTTTGCCAGAGCTTTTGACTCCGCTAAAGATTCCACAGCCGAATCAGTATCAAATGGATCCGGCAGATCGTCTGGCTGCGTAGCCATCTCCGGCTGTGTTCTGTTAATCACCAGATCCTGTGTATCTTTCGTGTTTGGCTGAACTGCTGACGGAATATCGGTCTTAAGTTCGTCAGCTTTCATCTCTTTCATCTCCGGAGATCTTCCGCTCAATGTTGTATCAAAAGATACTCCCTCCACGTGACGGTCTTTTCTCTTTGATGCAGTCTTCTTTTCTGCTTTAGCCTGTTCCAGTTCTTTTTCTTCTCTGGCTGTGCGTCGTTCTTCCCTGCGTCTTGCAGATGCCTCGCGCCTTCTGGTATTGGACTCTTTTGCATGTGAATAAGCGCGATCGCTCTGCTTCTTTACACCTTTGAGAACGGAACGCCCGGTGATGATCACTATTCCAATGATCATCATAATAATCAAAATCACATATGTACCTGCCACTCCGAGAGCCGGTGACAGGATGTCTGCAAGCGATCCTCCGACAGTACCTCCCGCATCACTGATCAATTCAAATAAACCACATAAAATCAGGAAACAGATCACAGCTGCGCCGGATTTCCAGTATGCGATACGATTATGCTTGTTCGATACCAGAAATGCTGTTACTCCAAATAGCAGAAAAGGTACAAGATACGCACCTGCACCAAAGCTTTCCATCAGGAAAGCCGAAGCTGACGCCCCAAGTGTCCCACCAAATCCAAAATTACTGATCAGAAGAAGTATGCTGACAGCCAGCACGATCCATATAATTATTTCATCAATTACAAAATTCTCTCCCGCTTTCTTCGTTGTCTTCCCGGTGGTCTTTTTAGACGTACTTTTCTTCTTAGACTTCGAAGCCATATAATCCCCCCTGTTTCGCGCATCGTATCTATAGGCATATCATCACAAAGTATAGATACACATACTATTTAAAGTATATCATTTTTACAAGAGACTGTCATTATTTAATTATCCATTTTCTGTTCCATTTTCATCGA
>UMEL01024333.1_pt1 | contig 11467 bp, 8 predicted proteins | sample 1964741 | NCBI WGS metagenome assembly UMEL01 (sample SAMEA4836019, study PRJEB28245) | human gut metagenome | biome: gut microbiome; material: fecal sample | place: Denmark | collected 2008
CCAGCGGGGACAGGATGCACATCGCCACAAAGTAGCTGACGCACGACATGAGGCTCACCGCACCGATGATCCGCACCGGTGTCACCGCGCCGGCAAACGACTCGCCGGACACGAACGGGACCACGGGCTCGGCGAACACCAGCAGGTAGCACATCACCGCCACGCAGATGTTCATCGTGAAACCAAAGCCCGTGCGCACCAACCTGCGAAACCCCGCTATGTCGTCAGTCATTTGGTCATGCGCTATCCGGGTCACGAATACCCCCGTCACCGCACCGACCACACTGCATTGCACATGCTCTCCTTTTACAAGGCCCAATCAGCCTGGCGCGAAAGAGACCATGAGATGGGAGCATCAAGCATCAAAGCACAGAACACCTCAAGATCTTATGCGGGTTTGTTCCGCACTGGCATATTTTTTAAAATTCCGAACAATACAAGTATGTTCGATATAGAATAGGTTTCTAATAGATCCGAACATGAAAGGGCTCCCATGGACCTTACCCACAATCAATTCCGAATCGTCAAAGCCCTCTCAGCTGAACCGGGACTTACGCAACGCGCCATAGCCGAACGAACTGGCCTTGGACTAGCAACCGTCAACACCGCCCTTCGCGAATGCGTCGATCTTGACCTTATCGACAAGGGGCGCATCACAGCCAAGGGCATGGCGTCCCTCAAACCATACGCCGTCGAAAACGCTGTCATCCTGGCCGCCGGCCTTTCCTCTCGCTTTGCCCCCATCTCCTATGAACGACCCAAAGGATTGCTCAAAGTGCGCGGCGAAGTTCTCATTGAACGCCAAATCGAACAACTTCAAGAGGCGGGCATCCACGACATCATCATAGTGGTTGGCTATAAAAAAGAATCCTTCTTCTATCTTGAAGACCGCTATGGGGTGAAGATCGTCGTCAATCGTGCCTACGCCGAGCGAAACAACAACTCATCCCTGATGCTTGTTAAAGAAATACTTGGCAATACTTATATTTGCTCGTCTGACAACTATTTCGAAGAAAACCCCTTTGAGGCCCATGTCTGGAAAGCATATTATTCTGCAGAGTGGTCAGAAGGCCCGACCGATGAGTGGTGTCTGAAAGTCGGCGCGCGTGATCGCATCACCGGTGTAACCATTGGCGGTGAAAACGCTTGGTACATGATTGGTCACGCCTATCTCGATCGTGCTTTCTCTGAGCAACTTCGAGATATCCTCGCCGTCGAATACGACCTCCCCCAGACGAAAGACAAGTTGTGGGAAGAGCTCTACGCCGAGCATATCACAGAGCTCGATATGCGCATTCATCGCTATGACCCCCCAATCATCCACGAGTTCGACTCGCTGGATGAGCTTCGCGAGTTTGACCCCTTGTTTCTCGAGAATCTTGATAGTGAAATCTTCGATAACATCACAGCGGTTCTTGGTTGCACAAAAAGCGAAATACGAGACGTCTACCCCCTCAAGCAAGGCCTCACCAACCTCTCGTGTCACTTTACAACTGATGACGGAGAGTTCGTCTACCGTCACCCCGGCGTTGGAACCGAGCTGCTCATCGACCGAGAGGCGGAACGAGAGGCCTTGCAGACTGCAAGGCTCATCGGCCTCGACAACACATTTATTATCTCGAATCCCAAGCGAGGCTGGAAAATATCCCGCTTTGTCCCCAGCTGCAAAAGCCTCGACTCGCATGACGATTCGCAACTAAGAACCGCCATGCAGATGGCGCGGAGACTACACGAATCCGGCGCCAAAGTCGAAAGGAGCTTCAGTTTCTACGAAGAAGGTCGTTCTTATGAAAAGAAGCTACTCGAAAGAACCCACATCGATGCTCCCGACTACGAGGAAATGAGCAGTCAAGCGCGCCTGCTAAACAACTTGCTCCTTGCAGACAGAGGTGAGCCGGTCTTATGCCATAACGACTTTTTCAGCCTCAACTTCCTCGTAAAAGACGACCAGATCAGCCTCATTGATTGGGAGTACGCCGGCATGAGCGATTATGCCAACGATTTTGGCACCTTCGCTGTCTGTGAGCAGCTGAGCGATGCCGATATGGAGCGGGCGCTCCATCATTACTTTGGGCGAACTCCCACCCCCGAAGAGATCAGGCACAACCTTGGCCAGGTCGGAATGGCCGGATGGTGCTGGTACATCTGGTCTCTCCTCAAAGATGCGGAGGGTGAGGACGTAGGCGAATGGGCTTACATCTACTACCGCTATGGCAAGACGTATCTAAAGCGTGCACTAGAACTCTACGGCGAGACCTTGTAAGGAATTGAAATGAAATTCGGAATCCTTAGCGGCGCTCTTTGGGCGCTTGACACCACCATCCTGGGCATCGCCCTCCTTATGTCACCATTTGGCGACTCAACCGCCGCTGCACTTGCATTTGCCGCAATCGCAAGTTCCGCATTACACGACATTCTATGCGCCATGTGGCTGACTCTCTACATGGTCGTGAAGGGCCGCCTGAAAGATACCCTTTTGGCCATTCGCTCTCGAAGCGGCGCTGTTGTAGCAATCGGCGCGCTACTCGGAGGCCCCATCGGGATGAGCGGCTACGTTATGGCCATCGATATGCTGGGGCCTGCTTACACAGCAGCGATCTCGGCTTTTTATCCTGCATTTGGCACATTGCTTGCAGCGATTATCCTTAAAGAAAGGGTAACCTTTCCACGCATGATTGCACTCGGCGCTGCAGTACTCGGCGTCATCGGGATGGGAGCGGGAGCCATGTCTCTTGAAGGTGCATCCAATCCGACACTCGGCATCATCTGTGCACTCGTGTGCGTAGCGGGCTGGGGCTCAGAAGCGGTATTCTGCGCATGGGGAATGCGCGATGATGCAGTGGACAACGAGACTGCGCTTCATATCCGAGAGATGGTATCCGGTTTTACCTACGCAATAATCGTTCTGCCTGTTTTCGGCGCATGGAATTTCACTGCGGAAGCAATCCCGACCGTTGGCTCTGGCGTCATCTCTATCGCTGCCCTCGCGGGTGCGGCCTCTTATCTCTTTTACTATAAGGCGATTGATGTCATTGGCGCCGCTAAGGGAATGGCGCTGAATATTTCCTACTCCGCTTGGGCTGTATTTTTCGGAATGATTATGCTTGGATCAATCCCATCTCCCTGGGAAATTGCATGCTGCATCATCATCCTATTGGGAACTATCTGTGCGGCTTGTGATTGGAGTGACCTGTTTGACAGATCCACACGGTAGAACGTAAAGGTTATTTGAGCCATGGTCCACCAACAGGCTGGAACAAATGTCGAAATTGTCATCATAAATAAATCGACAAAGAGACGGCCGCCGCTTGGTATACAAATCTGAATCCAGACAAATCTGCTCGAAGGTGGCGGCCCATTTCCATGAGGCAATAGATTAATGCTTCCGACGAAGCAGACGCGAACAATGAAGCTATTATTTCATTGCCACACGAGCATATAATCCCACTTTTCCAATGTCTCCATCATTTCAACCAAAAGCCTTTTCCCATGCTTTTTAAGTGCTCTCCATCAAAAGCCCGCATGCAAATAATCGAGAGAATGCAATAGGAAACGGCCCCACATACAATCGAAATCAGCAGACCAAATACCGTCGCACCGGTCACGCTCCCAACGTATCGAACGATAAACATCATGGGAATGCCGGCGAATGCAAAGGGAAGCAAATCTCGAACAAACAGACGAAATGGTATTTGCGCCTTAAGGTATCCAACTTGAATTGCCACTATCACAACCTCTGTACACACCATCGCAACGGCAGCGCCAATAGATTGCAAACGAGGAATTAGAAATATGCTCAACACAAGATTGATGACAGTACCGGCTGCGATTGAAACTAAGTACGGACGGTCCATACCTTTTGGTATGAGGCACTGGTAAACCATTGAGCTTCGCCATGCAACGAGCGGAATCTCAATTGCCAGGGCAATCATAATACTGACGCAGCTCTCAAAACCATCCCCGAAGAATACGGGAACAAAAATCGGTGCGACGCCGATAATTCCAAGGCAAAATGCAAATGACATGAAGTTGGCGACCATCATCGAATTGCGCATGGCGGATAGGGCACTTTTTTCATTATTTGATTCCAACAACCTACTGATATGTGGGAGCATCACGGAGGATAGGGCGGTGATGAAAGACAGCGACATCTGACAAACCTTGTCCGATTGATCGAAATATCCTACCTCGCTCATATCGCAAAATACGCCGAGCAGTATCCGATCAAGCTGCATATACAGAGTTATTGCCAAGGTGGGGGCAAATAACATTACACTTGGTTTGATATGCTTAATTACCTGCCTTATATTTGGTAGCGCAAATTTGATTCTTTTAATCACAAACGGCCACAACGAAAGTGATGTGAAAAAGTAATATAAGGCCATAATAAGACAGTAGATCCAAACATCCGCCTCGGACCTCACGAACATAAATACACAAACAACCGAAATAATCCTAATGAGCACGCTTCGTATTGTGGTTAGCTTAAATTCCTCCAGACCGAAAAACAGCCACGTGACATCGAGCGCCTCGCCAAGGACCCAAAATGACCAGACGAATGCAATAAGTGAATAGGCACTCGCCGAATAGAAACAATAAATCAGATATGCACCAGTGACCAACAGTCCCCATGCAAGCTGCATTGCAAATATGGAGCAGAACGTCTGAGACAATTGATCCATATCGTGAGCAGAACGGGCGATCTGCCGAGTTCCATATTGATCCAGGCCCATAAATGCCAATATTTCGAAGTATGTTGCGATTGAAGCGGTATAAGAGTAAATACCGAGACCCTCGCCACCAAGAGTCCTTGTCAAATACGGGGTAAGGATTAAAGGAATGACCGTTCGAGTAATCTGGAACGCCATGTTCCAAGCATAATTCTTTTTTACAGATGCCATACGCTCTACTTACCTTCCGCATCTTTGCAGGCTAATCGCGCCCGGCGGCACAATCGCCGCTTGCCTCTTGATGCAAGCCTCTGCCAAACCGTTTTATAGCCAACACAGAAACGATCAGGACGGCGGGAACAATTATCAAAATATACTTCAGAGAGTTGATGGGGAAATCAAAACCCCTTCTAGCAAGTGTAAAGAATGCCCAGAGACATGAGTAAGCCACATAGCAACCGAAATTACTATCCGATTCCCGGCTGCAAAGCCTACCGACAAACACACCTATGAAGAAAACAATCAAGAAGCCAGCAAATGCAAAGTTGAGATAGGACTCGGCAACCACTGAATAGCCCAGCCCAAAAGTCACCCAGTCAAATACAGACGCCATGCCTTCGTTGTAGAGCACTTCACCATACATCGGGTGCAAGGCGTTCTTGATGCCCAAAACATCCAGCGATCGCGGCAGCAAGGAGCTTAACGACGCCACGTACGTCAGTCCGTAATAGCGAGGTAGGTCTAGACAAGACTGAAAGCAAACAGTATAGAAATTAAAGCCCAACTCGCTCAGTACCTTCTCGAAGGTGTCCAAGATCCCACCGACTGCAACTCCGCCACCAACTCTAAATGATGCAATCGCCGGGATAAGGAAGAGAATTAACATGCAGCATGCTGCGGCCACAACCCTCTTAAACGCAACGGCTGTTCCACCATTAGAGCCAAATCGATACCAGTATACGAATAGGGCAACTAAAAGGGTGAGACCCTCAGTTCGATCACCGGACAGCAAAGAAAGCGACGAATAAATAAGCATTACAATTGAGATTGATATCTTATATTTCTTAGACCGTGCAAATGCAAGCAGAAAAAAGAACAGCGGGACAAAGAGCCCCCTACACAGGTTTACAAGGGATGTATTCACAACGGTATCCCGCGCAGAAACAATACCGGCTTTAAGGCTCGCCAATGTGAATTCAAGCGCATAGGCAAAAGAGACTATCCCGGTCAGGAGGAATACAAAAAAGGCGATTGCCACGACAAGCTTGATGTTTTCATCTAAGAACCCCGATACCTTTAAAAATAGTCTTTCTAGAGCTGATCCTCCTTTCTTTTTAGCCCCCGCAGATTCAAAACTTGTCAAACTTAATGCGGTCCCAAAAGCTGAAATACACACAATTGTGTAATAGGCAAATCTAACAAATGTTCTCTTATCGATAAGAGACAGATAATGGTCGCTGTATTCGGGCTTTATAGCGATTAGGATAGGCACACCAAAGGAAAACAGTACAAAAGTAGCGTAGATTAAAAAGGACGGCCTCAAAATTCCATATCGGGATAAAAGTACAGCATGAATTAGACAAACAAAGAACCCAATCCGACACACATAAAGGGCGTCCACATCACCATAAACGAACACTGGAATAAAAAGGACTATGATAACCAGCAGTGCCACCGACACCGCTCTCGCCCTTGCCCTGCTACTGCATTCCGCCCCAACAAATTTGTTCCACGCTGCTTTAAGATTCACCCGAACCATCACCCGTCACAATCTCAAGAAATCCGGAGATTATCCTGTTCTTTTCAAAATCCTTCACTCGTGTTCGGGCCGCATCGACATATTGGTTGGACAAGTGCGCGTCGCCATATATCCGAGCAATCCCCCTTGCCATGCTGAATGCGTCCCCTATACCGCACAATATGCCATATTTCCCCGCTTGCAGTATCTCGTTGGCACCTATGGTGTCCGTCGATACAACCGGCTTGCCCCTAGACATCGCCTCAAGCAAAACCGTGGGCAAACCCTCACTAAGACTTGAAAGCACAAACACATTACAAGATTCGTAGTAGGGAGACGGGTCATTCGTGTAGCCCACAAAATGTACCTGATCTGACACCGTAGATTTCTTTGCAAAATCAACCAATTGACCTGAATCTGGCCCATCGCCGACCACGACAAGCTGCTTTTCAATTTCGTACTTGTTTTTCAGTATTTCGAGCGCTTTGATGAGGGTTCGGATATCTTTTGGGTATGCAAGGCGCGCCACGGTGAGGATGTAATCCCCGTATTTTTCTTCCAGACCCCTCGAGACATCCAGCCCAACATCCTCAATCGCCAGATCAATTGGGTTATACAGTTGAACAATGGGTAAATCTATCCAATGCTTCGCACTTCGGAACTCTTGCTCCCCTTCCCTACTCAGGCAGATCAATTTATTGAAACGCCTGTACAGGTTTACGAAACCATCGCTAATCAAAGCATAACTATTCACGCTACCATGCAGCCAAGCCACTTTTTTCTTCGCCGAAATGCAATCAAAGGCAACGAGAGTTAGATCGTTATAATGACCTGAAAATGAAATCGCAACATCAAAATCTCCAAATCGACGCCTCAGGAAGGGCCTTCTTAAAAGAAGGGCAATCATCAGAATCGAATACACCATTGGATAAATAAATCTGCCCCAAGCACACCGACTAATTAAAGAACAGTATCTCTCGGGTGCCATTTTTTTTGAGTAAAGCACCTCTTCATATTTAACCTCCGGCAAGAGCTCACACTTGAACTCAGTTTCTGCTGGGAGCAAATTTATGACCGTTACCGAGTGACCACGCTCAACGAGCGCATTGCAGTAAGTAACGGCCACTCGTTCCACACCACCGCACGATAGCCCGTCCAACACAAAAGCAAATTTCATACATTGATCCTAGCCGCACGCTACCTATAGATATACTCAGGGAGTCGCCGCTCGATATAATCGATGTCCTTGGAAAGCTCTGGACACTCCAGCCATTTGCGCGTATTTGCTCGTGACTTTGCGGGGTTAAACCCTTGCTGAGGTCGAACATGATTCTCTTCAGATAAACCGAGAAAGTTTTTCAATCGTGCTGTTTCATTTTCATAGTCATATATCAAGTCTTCAAATCTGACAAAAAGCGTTGTCTCGGGATCAAATACTTCCGTCTTCCTGTGCTCACGAGTGTATTTAAACCATTTGACGAACGTCTCGACATCCTCGTGGGGTATTACGCCATCCTTCCAGACAAGCTTCTCCAGTAAATACAGATCTCTCGGGTCCCTATCTACCACAACGACCTTAATATCGTCGAAGTAACGCGTATATCGCGATATGTTGGTCGGTGGGACAATCTGATCGACAAGTACCGTTTCCGCTCCCGAACTCGCTTCCAGCAGGAGCTCTTCGATGTAGTTTTTCGTTAACGAAGTAAATCGATCTAAAGTCGGCGCAGCACAGTAGGTTAGTTCGCGCTTCATCGTATTAAGCGTTCTTTCGGGATTGTTCCGCCATACCGTCATGTGTAGCAACTTGTTGAGTATTTTTTTTCTAAAATAATAGATCTTTCCACGGTCATACAAGTCATACATCCACCAACCCTTGAATGTGAAGTCCGTAAGGTCCTGAATGTAACGATATGAAATCTCTTTCCATCTTCCATGGAAAAAGGGGGCATACTTTCTCCCAAGGACATTCCCATTGTAGAAATCTACAAGTCTTTTATATCGCTTGATCGCATGCCCAGCATTGTGCCTATTGTGATTCTCGACCAGATGAAACTCCAAATCATCAATGCCATCTGGATCTTGCAGGAACCTAAACTCTTCCGTTGTCATCGAGTAAACGCCGTCGAACTCCGAAACGTAATCCGTTATGGCACTAGACCCGGTGCCATAGTAACTGGCACATGTAATGACCTTCATTTCAACACCAACCTTTATCACATGAGCAGTATCAATCATCCTATTTTGCTAACACAGTGAGACTGACGAATTCCCACTACTATTTTTCGGCAGTGCGCCTGTTCTGAATTGCGCCGTAAAGCGACTTTGGAATCAAACCAATTATCAAAGGCTTGATAATGTACGGAAAGGACCTGAACCCCAGACGAAGGTCTTTGAAGCCCCTTGCACGGACCGATGCCTCCTCGATTCTGCGAATCATGGGGCGATATTTAGATGAGCTCCTGTCAGACTGATACCAGTAGAGATATTCCTGAAGGTTGACACCCTTGAATCCAGCGGCATACATCCTCATGAACAAATCGTAATCTTCGCAACGCGCTGTCTCCCTCGCGACGCGATATCCACCGACTTCCATCAAGTCGTCGCGTCTCATAACAACACTGGGATGAATGAAAGGGCTGTTCCATAAAAAACTATTCTCCGTGGGATTCGATGGCATATCCATCTTCCCCCACTTTCCATCCCCGTCGTAGAGGACCGCGTTAGATCCGATGATGGAAATATCGAGATGGTCTTCCAGATATGCAACTTGCCTACTCAACCTGTCAATGTCAGACAGGTCGTCATCATCTTGTCTTGCAATATATTGGCCCTTGGCTCTGGCCAAGCCGATATTCAAAGCATGTGCGAGACCCCTGTTTTCTTCGCAACCAATTGTCTTAATGCGACCATCCAGGGCCCTCAACTCGTTAAGCACTTCTTCTAATTCAATGCTATTGGACCCATCGTCGACAATGATCAACTCCCAGTTTTGATAAGATTGCCTTATGATTGACATAACGCTTTCGCGCAGGCAATCAAATCCCGCATTTCTATAAACACCCATCAAGATTGAAACCATTGGCTCCATTTTGTCTTGCGTTCCCTTCGATTTGAGCTCAATACACGACACCCTAAGCTTTTGACCCACTAATTGAAATGACGCAACGGGAGAATCCATCTCCGAATGCCATTCACACTGCTATCGCGCATGCTCCCTCGCAGAGTTAATAAGAGATTTCACGCACAAATTATCAGTTCTTTCCACTCAATCTTAGGTAATACTCACATAGACTCGACGAGCAATTCTTTATATCGAAGCCCATCCAACTTGGGAAGTACTCCACCGGACGATTTAAAATGTCTAGGATTCGAGCAGCCCAAACTTTGGGAGACGAATCCAGGCTCTCATATTCGACTAGTGAACTCATCCTCAATTCTTCCGATACGTTTGTTGAAACCAGGATGGGCACCCCCGATGCCTGGCACTCAACACCTACGACCGGCATACCCTCATATAAAGATGGCAGACAAAATGCATCCATCGAGGAAAGCAGGTCGGGAATATCCGATCTTTGTCCCAATATGATTGTGTCTCCGATAAGCCCCATCGTCTCTGCCGCCAGCTCAACGTCCGACATAAGGGGCCCATCCCCGACGAGCAATAGCCGCGCATGCGGAATAATCTGATGAAGCTCCTTGAAAATCTCTAGCAAAAACATATGGTTCTTGACGGGCACAAATCGACCCACATGACCCAACACAAATGCATCATCTTCAATCCCGAGCCCCACTCGCGTCTCTATCCGACGGCTCCTGGCACTTCCAAAGCGTTCGAAATCAACGCCATTCGGGAAGATCGTAACGGATTCCGCTTCTCCAAAAAGCCAAGCACCAGCGCAAGCGGAGCACGCCGCATAGTGCGTGGGATACATCTTTGAGAAATGGCAGAGGCCATTCTTCATAAGGTTCCTCACCAAGCCATCTTTACCGGAAGTCGTGTGACTGTGGGCGATACGGACCGGCACCCCTGCCTTCTTTGCTGCATGCAAAGGAAAAACCGAAAGGGAGTTCACGTGGCTGTGAACAATATTCCATCTCTCGTGCTTAAACAGTGAAACCAGCGCACTAAGATATCGAGGCATCTCTCTGTAGCCGGGAATCATGAAAATACGACCGCCGAGACTTTCTACCTCCTCACGCGGGGTCAACGTCGATCCTTCGCAAATGATGAAATCAAATTGAATCTTCTCGCGATCAATGTGTCGATAGTAATTCATAACGACGGATTCAACGCCGCCGCCGTTCATGTATCCCATCACTTGGGCAACGCGAATCGGCTCTGCCATCATTGACCGCTTCCCATCGCTTTGAAGGTCCTGACGAAAATGCGCAAGTCAAGCGCGAAGCTCGCATGCCTCACGTAGAACAGCTCCAACATCTGCCTATCGCCATTCTCCCATGTTGCGTTATTGCGCTCGGTTACCTGCCACCATCCGGTAATGCCTGGCTTAACCGACAAAAACTCGTCACGAGCATTACCAAACTCATACGTTTCCTCAATCGTTACCGGCCGGGGCCCGATCACGGACAAATCTCCAGTCAACACATTAAGAAACTGGGGCAACTCATCTAGGCTCGTATTGCGCAGGAATCTTCCGATGCGCGTAATGCGCGGGTCGTCGTCGACCTTCTGCTCACGTTCCCATTGCCCCAGCTGTTCGGGGGTCATATAGCGCTGGGGATTGGCATGCGCGTCCGTCACCATGGTGCGGATCTTCCAAATTCGGATTTTCTTGCCATTCAGACCTATACGCTCTTGGCGGAAGAACGGGGCACCGGGCGAATCAATCGATACAAGCAGACATAGAACCGCAACGGGCAAAGCAAGAACGACACACACCGAAGCGCTGAAGGCGATATCAAATATGCGCTTTACAAAGCGGTATCCCGCCCCACCAGGCCTGGGCGCAGGAACCGTGTCGTCCGGCGGCGGCACGCAGAAATCTCCCCGCTTTGCCACACGAGAGCGAGCGGCCTGTTCTTCGCTCATGCCCTC
>UMEL01013207.1_pt1 | contig 11433 bp, 11 predicted proteins | sample 1964741 | NCBI WGS metagenome assembly UMEL01 (sample SAMEA4836019, study PRJEB28245) | human gut metagenome | biome: gut microbiome; material: fecal sample | place: Denmark | collected 2008
TATGGATGAATCTTTGAAAGAAGCATTAAAAGTATTCGAAATTAAAGATAGTAAAATTAGTTTTAGTACTGCCGTTTATGAAGAAAAAGAATCGGACTTGCAAAGTGTACTGGAACAACGATTTGATTTAGTTTATGCAGCTAAAATGCTTTATGATTGGTCTTTGTTAGCCGAGCTCATGGGAGATAGAAAAACATTATCAGAGGCCAAGATTGCAATATATGAAACCCATAAAAAAGATTTAGAAGTATTAAAAAGGCTTACACGACAAGATAAATCTTTATATAGAAAGCTGTTTAGAGGAACTGATAAGGATAGTTACAGTGCTTATGTTGGTAGCTGTATGATTCATGGTGAAAAACTGGTTATTGAAAAACGTGGAAGTACGGAAGAATTTTATAAGTTTTTGAAAAAAGAAATAAGTAAACTTCCGGATTGTGAAGATAAAATATATGTATTATCAAAAATAGAAGCAGAAAATTTCTTACCGAAAGCAGTTTCCACTATTAACGGCATCATTCCGTATCAATTACAGGAGCAGGAATTAGATATCATCTTAAAAAAAGCAGAACAGTATTTACCTTTCCTTATGGAAAAAGATGCTTATGGAACAATTAGTGAAAAAATCAAGCAATTACTTACTTTTAGAATTCCGTTCTATGTAGGACCTTTAAATAGACATTCCGATAAGAGTTGGGCAGTGCATACGGATAAGGAAGGTCGTATTTTACCGTGGAATTTTAACGAACGTATTAATGAAGAAAAAAGTGCAGAAAAATTTATTACTCGTATGACTAATAAATGTACCTATTTGCTTGGGAAAGATGTATTACCTAAGAACTCTTTGTTATATACGGAATATATGTTATTTAATGAATTAAATAATGTAAAAATTGGTAAAGCGGGTACGTATTTAACAGAAGAACAAAAAGAAAAATTATGGAAGGAACTGTTTCTTACAACGAAAAAAGTAACTCTTAGTAAATTCTCAAAGTTCTTAATTAAAGAGGGCATTGATAAAGAAGAAGCAGTAGAAATTAAAGGTTTAGATGGTGGGTTTAAGTCTTCGTTAGCACCTTGGATTGATTTAAAAAATATATTAGGAGAAGATTTTACCAGAGACAAAGCGGAAGAAATCATTAAAGCCATCACTCTTTTCAGCATGGATAAAAAGATACTTAAAAAGTATTTAATGCGTATAGTATCCGAACCTGTCGCCAAACAATTATCCAAACTTCGTTATACAGGATGGGGACGATTCTCTAAAGAATTTTTAACTGAAATTACACCTAGAGTAACCGATGATGTACAAGTGTTGGTAGATACATCTACCGGCGAAATTATGAACATTATTACTGCTTTAAAGAAGACTTCTTTAAATTTAATGGAAATTTTAAGTTCGACATATGGCTATAGCGCAGCGATTAGTGAAGCAAATAAAGAGTTAGTTGGAAATACTGTATTAAGTTATGAAACTGTAAAAGAATTGACCGTATCTCCTGCAGTAAAAAGGCCGATTTGGCAAACTTTAAAAATCATCAAAGAAATTACCCATATTATGGGAGCTGAGCCGGCTCGTATATTTATAGAAATGGCGAGAGATAAACAACCGGATAAAGGAAGGACGGACTCTAGAAAGAAGCAACTGATTGAACTATATAAGAAGTGTAAAGAGGATGTTCGTTCATGGAGCAATCGTGAGAGTAAAGACTGGGTTGAAGAAATTGAATCTAAGTCCGATTCACAACTTAGGAGCAATAAACTGTTTTTGTACTATACACAAATAGGTAAATGTATGTACACCGGAAAACCGATTGATTTAGGAGCGTTACTAAAAGGGCAGTTGTATGATAGAGACCATATTTATCCACAATCACAGACGAAAGATGACAGCTTGGATAATTTGGTTATTGTAGACAATAGGGAAAATAGAGATAAGAGTAATACCTATCCTTTAAGTAAAAATATTCGAGAAAGACAAATCGGCTTTTGGAAACTGTTACGTGATAAAGGATTTATCAGTAAAGAAAAGTACTTCCGATTAACTCGAAATACTCCTTTTAGTGATGCGGAAAAAGCAGAATTTATTGCACGTCAATTAGTGGAAACAAGACAAAGTACCAAAGCCGTAGCTGAAATATTAAAGAGAGTACTGCCGAAGAGTATTATCGTATACGTGAAAGCAGGGCTTACTTCCCGTTTCCGTCAGTATGGGGAATTTATTAAAGTAAGAGATTTGAACGATTATCATCATGCGAAAGATGCTTACTTGAATATAGTGACAGGGAATGTACACTACACCAAATTTACATCGAATCCGATACGTTTTGTAAAAGATTGTCAGATATATAGCTTAAATGAACATGCTCTTTATAAATATACGGTAGAAAGAAATGGAGTTGTAGCATGGGCACCCAATGAAGAAGGGATGATGCCAAGTGTTACGAGATGGATGAATAAAAATAATATCTTGGTAACGCGTATGTCCTATGTAGGACAAGGGGAATTGTTTGATCAATTGCCACTCAAAAAAGGGAAAGGACAAGTTTCCTTAAAGAAAGAAGGGGCTATATCAGACATCTCTAAATATGGAGGCTATAATAGTGCATCGACTGCTTACTTTATGTACGTAGAAGGAGAAGATAACAAAGGGAAGCCTGTGTATGTAATCGAAACGATGCCTCTTCACCTGGCAGCAAGACTGACTACGTTAGAAGAAAAACAAAAATATTGCGAAGAACTCTGGATGTCAACCGGTGGAAAACTCAAAAATCCTAAAGTACTTATTGAACAAATTCCAATACAATCTTTATTTAGTGTAGATGGATTTAGAGTGACTATAGCAGGAAAGACAGGAAAGCAATATGGTTGTAGATTAGCAGAAGAATTGGTTCTTAATAATGGGTATGCAATGACTTTAAAAGCGGTATTAAAATTTGTTAATCGCAGAAAGATGAATAAAGAGGCATTGATTACTTCTTATGACCATTTGGAAGAATCGCAATTACTTGCTTTATATGATGTATTCTTGGATAAATTAGAACATAGTTGTTTTAGCAAGCGGTTTTCTACACAAAGAGATGTATTAAAAAATGGTAGAGAATCTTATATAGCACTATCGTTAGAAGATAAATGTCAAATACTAAGTGAAATTTTACATTTATTCCAATGCAATGCTACATTATCTAATCTGAATTTGCTTGGAAGTTCAAAACAATCTGGAAGATTATATATGAGTAAAAATTTATCGGACAAAGATTCTTGGTACATTATTCATCAGTCGGTAACAGGGTTCTATGAACAGCATATTCCGTTAGCCCCCTATAAGAAATCATGAGTTGGAGAACGGTGGTTGTAACACGGCGTGCCAAGGTGAGTTACAGTTTAGGATATATGGTGATTCGTGGAGAAGAAACTCATCGTATCTTTATGGATGAGATTCAAACGGTTTTGTTAGAGTCGACGGCTATATCCTTGACGACCTCTTGGTTGAATCAGTGTATGCAACGAAAAATTAAAATTATTTTTTGTGATGAAAAACGAAATCCTCGAGGAGAACTGATTTCTTATGCAGGAAGTTGTGATGCGAGTCGTTGTCTTCGAAAGCAAATTGCATGGAGTCCGGCACGGAAAGAACAGGTATGGCAGCGGATTGTAAGTGAGAAAATACGAAAGCAGGCAGAAGTACTTTTTCTTTATAAGAGAGATATAGAATCTGAAATTCTTAAAGGATATAGTCGGCAAGTAGAACTGGGAGATGCGACTAATCGAGAAGGACATGCCGCCAAAGTGTATTTTAGTGCTTTATGGGGGATGACTTTTTCACGTCGTGAAGAGTCGGTAGAAAATGGGGCTATGAATTATGGGTATGCCATCATTTTATCGGCTTGTAATCGAGAAATTGTAAGTTCCGGCTATTCTACACAGTTGGGGATTTTTCATGATAATACATACAATCCTTTTAATTTAGGCTGTGATTTGATGGAGCCTTTTCGTCCCTTGGTGGACTATAAAGTGTTGTCTATGAAACCTAAGCAAATAGGGAAAGAAGAAAAGTCTCAACTGGTTAATGTACTCAATGAAAAAGTAAGAATTGTAAATAGAAAAACGACGGTATCACAAGCCATCGGTATTTACTGTCGTAGTGTATTAACGGCATTAGAAGAAGGAAAACCGGAAAACATTCGGTGTTATGAGATGATGCATGAGGAATAGGTTTATGCGTGTGTTGGTATTATTTGATTTACCTGTAGAAACGTTGGCAGATAGGCGAGCGTATACGCAGTTTAGGAAATTTTTAATTCGAAACGGATTTATTATGATGCAAGAATCCGTATACAGTAAAATCGTACAAAATGTGCCTGCTGCACAAGCAGTCATGGGACATGTACGGATAGAAGCTCCTAAACACGGTCTTATTCAAATGATGATGATTACAGAAAAACAATATGCCAATATGGAATTAGTAATGGGTCATGTTCAAGAAGAAGTGGTAGATTCGGATGAACGGTTGGTGATTGTATGAAATTAGTACATCCGGAATGGGAGAAACAAATCGTATTTGATTTTAAGAGTGTTCCCATTGTATCGATAGAAAATCCTACTTACTACTATCAGGTAGTAGAGGAATTGTATCAACAAACGGAAGGCAAAGAAGGTTCTTTTGTATTATCTGATGATGGAGAAATTTTAGATTTTCGAAAACATGTACAACTTCTCTTAAGTCCTTGGACTATGGATTTTTCAACGGCAGTTGTGACTAAAAGACTGTGTAATCGTTTGAAAGAAGAAGCGAATAATGAACAACATTATATGAAAACAAAAGCGGTTATGCAGCATGTACTCAGTTATTTACAAGAGCTGGAACAAGAACTTCCCATACCACTTACCTATGACTGGAATCCGGATGTAGCTAATTTATTTAAAGCCGTACATGTACAAGTCGATACATCCGATTTAAATGTAATGGAAAAGATGATTGAATATATGAAACTTTGGACAGAGTTATTCGGGAAAACTTGTTTTATATTTAATCAATTTCGTACCTATTTACCAAAATCGATGCGAAAAGAGTTTTATACTTGTGCGATGGAAGAAGAAATTCCATTTTTGTTACTGGAGGGGGCATGTCATGATACAATAGAACAAGAAAGTTGTTTAATCATTGATGAAGATCTTTGTCAGATTTTCTAACAAGGAATTACGACATCCGGTGGAGTGTATCCACTTGTAGAGAATCTCGATTTGCGACTACTAGCGAATTGAGGTTTGAGAGTGATGTAATTCACGAATATGGTTAAACGGGTTCCTATTACAGCAGTGTCTGATATTGGTTTGAGAGTGATGTAATTCACGAATATGGTTAAACCTTTGACTCAGCAACAATTTGCTGATGATAGTTTGAGAGTGATGTAATTCACGAATATGGTTAAACATATGAAATTTTTATCCGAACGAGCGTTGCGTTTGAGAGTGATGTAATTCACGAATATGGTTAAACTAGTTAAACTCTTCAAACACCTGTCCATCAGTTTGAGAGTGATGTAATTCACGAATATGGTTAAACCCTGGCGGATTGATGCTATCCCGTGGAGCAGTTTGAGAGTGATGTAATTCACGAATATGGTTAAACACAAATCGGATTTATTTCTGAAAGTTGTTCGTTTGAGAGTGATGTAATTCACGAATATGGTTAAACATTTGCTATATCCTTTATGTCCTCGCACAAGTTTGAGAGTGATGTAATTCACGAATATGGTTAAACAGTGCAGTAGTTACCATCATCGGTTTAGTGGTTTGAGAGTGATGTAATTCACGAATATGGTTAAACACGATGCAGAAAATATGTTTTATAATCAGCGTTTGAGAGTGATGTAATTCACGAATATGGTTAAACATCATTTTATAAAAGACGGTTATTTAGTTAGTTTGAGAGTGATGTAATTCACGAATATGGTTAAACAGCAACTCCTATGCGTGGTGGTTTTAGGATGTTTGAGAGTGATGTAATTCACGAATATGGTTAAACTGCAATAAGTGCCACTTGCATAAGCAGACTGTTTGAGAGTGATGTAATTCACGAATATGGTTAAACATTCCGCACGTAAGGAAGCTCAAGCTAATAGTTTGAGAGTGATGTAATTCACGAATATGGTTAAACAATGACGAAATGGAGAGTACGACTGCATGGGTTTGAGAGTGATGTAATTCACGAATATGGTTAAACTCTTCTTGAGATGTTAACTCTTTGTTTTTAGTTTGAGAGTGATGTAATTCACGAATATGGTTAAACACACGCTATCGCAACTTTTTGGTTGTGGCAATAGCACAGGGGATTTAACGGACGGATTTATGATTGACGTTGATACCTTAAAAGATTCAGAGGAATTTGAAGTGTTGCTAGGATATATTAACACGCTTGAGAATAAACAATTGAAAGGGGATGAAGGAAGTGTCAAATAAGGTAACTTTTTATAAGAACAAGTCAACAGATTCCATTTATTGGGTGGATTTGCCAGAAAAGGTTGGAGTTAGAGAGTTTTCGTTCGATAAAATAAAAATTTTTAACCTGTTTGCTGACTATCCGCATAATTTAACGGCAGAGCAAAAAGAAATTTTTGATAAAGAGAATCCCTACTGGAAAAAGTTTTTTGCAGAACGAACGGCATAAAAGATTAAAGCGTTTTAAACAAGTAAACATGAATTTAAGCACTTAACAAGGTTTGCGAGTGATGTAATTGTCATGTGTAGAATGTTAAGGTAAAAAGTGGAAATAAATATTCAGTAAAGAATTTTATTTTATATACCCATAGAGGTAAACAAGTTTGAGAGTGATGTAATTTATAAAAATGGTTAAATATTTAATGGTTATTTATATTAAGAGCGGCTCTTTTGATAGGGAGCTGTTTTTTTATTGTACATTTATTATGCATATAAAAAATGGCTGCAGCGTATTTTTTGCAGTAAGGGAACAAAAGTTCAATTTACTTCGCATTTATTTGTTATTTTTAAATGAAAATAGCTGAAAAATGGAAGGAATTTCGACCATATCGAACCTGTGAATAATTCGAATATTTGTTCATAGATTTTTTGTTTGGTGGCATTTTTTCTAATTAAAGTGGGAGTTATTCAACTTATTCACAGTGTTATTCACATTTATGGAGAGACATGTGTATTTTCAATACGAATATATATTGAGAATGCGATATTATCAGGATTACACGAAGGTTGTACACTGGAGATGTACACAGGATGCTGTGAATAGTTGTGGATAACTTTATAAAAAACTTGAGGGAAAGAAGGACATATTGTGATTATCTTCGATAATTATTGAAAATTTTATGATAGTGAAAAATGAATAACTTATGAACAGTTTGTGAAATACTTATATTTCATAAACCTATTGCGATTATTTTTTTACAGTCTTTTTAAAATAATCGGCTTTATATGGGGGATTTTACTTTTTGTGGGTATAAATATTATAAAAATGTCCATGTGGAATGCACATAAAAAATAAGAAACCTGCCCGGTTGATGAATGTGCTACAATACTAGTAGATTTATAATATTAAATATAAAATAAAATAGGGAATAGTAGTTGTTATAACTACGGTGAGGAGTAAGCATGGAATTTCATTCCTTTGATATAAAGGATAAAGACTACATTAATTCTTTTTTTGGGGAACATCATTATGAACAATGTGATTGTTCATTTAATACTTTGTTTTTATGGCAGCATGCATATAATACTGTTTGGGCTGTAGAGGATAATATTCTTTTCATCAGAGCCGGTCGAGGTGATATGGCATATTTTATGCCGCCGTTTGAGGGAGAAGGTGCTTCTTTTAAACATGGTCTTGAAGTGATAAAGCAGCATTTGGAATCGCAAGGTAAGCCATTCCGTCTGATGGGTGCATCTCCTTGGGTGGTAGAACAAATTAAGAATGTTTGTAAGCACACGTATACTTTTGAAGAGTTTAGAGATGATTTTGAATATATTTATAAGACGGAAGATTTAATTCGTCTTTCGGGTAAAAAATTTAGAATGAAGAAGAACCATTTAAATAGTTTTTTACGTGAATATCCGGATTATGTATATGAACCGATTACTCTTGAAAATATGGCAGAAGTGAAAGAAGCTTGTGCAGCTTGGTTTAAGCGACATGGTGATATTGAGGATGAAATGGTATCTATACAGCGTTGTTTTGACTATTGGGAAGAGTTAGGTGTCAAAGGTGCTGTTATTCGTATCTATGGACGAATAGAAGCCTTTTCCATTGGAGATAAGCTTAATGATAGAGTAGCTCATATTCATTTTGAAAAAGCAAATCCGGAAATTAGAGGATTATATCAAGTTATTAACAGAGATTTCATTATGCATGAATTTGCAGATACCTTATTTGTAAATCGAGAGGAAGATTTAGGTATTCCCGGACTTCGACAAGCAAAGATGGAATATCATCCGGATCATTTTGCAGAAAAATATAATGTAATGTTAGCAAGTAATGAATAAGCAGTTTGATGTTTGAGGGATTGTATATGCAATTTAGGAGAGCGAAAGAATCTGACAGTAAAGATATTAAGTCTTTATGGGCATATTGTTTTGAAAAGCCGGATGAAGCATTTTTTCAATGGTTTTTCTCAAAAATTTATGAACATGACAATGTCGTTGTTGCTGAAGAACAGGGAAATATTGCAGCTGCTGTGCATTTAAGACCTTATGAAATTTGTTTACGTGGAAATTCTCTATTGGTGGATTATGCAGTAGGGCTTGCTACACATCCAGCTGCACGTGGAAATGGTATTGGGAAAAAATTATTAAAAAATGCCTTTCGACTTTCTCGTTCTAATGGAAATTCCACTATGATTCTTATGCCTTCCGACGCATCTTTTTATCAACCGTTAGGATGTTCTTTCTATGTACACCAATGGAAGAGAGAAACGTCACCGGAGTGGTTGGGAAAGGTCGGATCAAAACCAAGTTGGGTGAAGACCCTTTCATCTCCTGACGAATGGGAGTTATTGGATGGCATATATCGTACTTTTATAAAGGGAAGAAATGGATTTTCAATTCGTGAGGAAAGTTCTTGGCGAAGATTAATTGAAGGACAATTAGAAGAAGGATATATTGCAGTGGTCGGAGATGAAACCGGAGCTGCCGGATATCTTTTCTATGGTGTAAATGATACACATCTTTTGGCAGGGGAAATGGCATATTCTTCGAATAAGGGACGAGAGGAACTTTACTTTTTCATGGCAGGTCATCGTGGATCTATTGCACGTTGCAGTTGGTTTGAACCTTTAGATGATCGTTCTTTTTATTATTGGCCTAATGGTGCAGAGCATACCTATATAGAAAACAAAACATTCCCATTTATGATGTGTCGTATTATAGACCCCGTTGCTGCTATGGACGGTATGCCTTGTGATAAAGACTTGGATGGTGAGTTTTCATTTCAATTGGTAGATTCCGTATTATCAGAAAATAATGGAATTTATATGCTCAATGCAGAAAATGGATATATTCATGCGTTACAAGATGATGTATTCTACAATTTACGAATTCATGTTGAAGATATGGCAGGTGTTGATTTAGATCATCATATACCGGAACCGGCTTTTTGTATGAATATTCCGGCATTAAATGAATTGGTTTTTGGTGCTTCGGATTTTAAAGAACTTATGCATCAAGATATGATTACTTGGCTTACGACCGATGAAAGTAAGAGAGAAAAAGTGACTCGGTTCATGATGAAAGTTTGGAATAAGCAAGCTAACTGGATTAATGAATGGTATTGAATAGTATAGTAACGTATTATAAAAGAGGAACACTATATAGTGTTCCTCTTTTTGTTATTGTTGTGTAACGATTAATTGTCCGTCAGGAGCATAGGAAGCCAGATAAGTTCTATGACCTAATTGCATAAGGAATGACATGACTTCTTTATCTCTTTTTCGTGTAATCGTATAATGCGGACTGGATTCTTTGAAAGATTCACTCCATATTTTTATACCGTTCTTTCGGATGATAATAGACATGGTCTGTCCATCAGTTTGTACTTCAAAAGAAAGCAGTGCTCCCGTTTCATCATTGAAGTACATGGTTGAAGAAGAGGTAGATGAAGTATGAGAGCCGTCTTTAAAGATTTCACTGGAACTATAACTGGTATAAGAAAGAATATGTGCCGTATTTTCTGAAACATTGGCTAATCCCCATATAGGGCTAAAAAACAATAAAGTGATTGAAAGGATAAAAGTTCGTAATGACATATGGCCTCCTTTACTTATTATCAATTTTCGGCGGAGACTGCATCTCTTCTATAGAAGGATTGGCTTCACAATTCATTTCATACTCCCAAATCTTTGTAGGGATTAAAGTTCCATCTTTGGCAATCGTGTAGCGTGAGGATTTTATAGGATGAGAGCCTGTATGTAATGGCTTGGTAAATCCTCGTCCAATAACATCCGTTGTGTTCATAATAAATAGGAATGCCGCCGGATCAATTTCATGAATAATGAGATGCAGTTTGGAAATTTGTAATAAATCAACAATTGCAAATATAATATGTTTTTTATCGCCACTGAATCCACCTTGTCCTTCAAGGAGTGTAGCACCATGACCTATTTCTCGTAAAATAGCATCTGTAATTTCTAGAGGTTTATCTGACACAATGAAAGCAGCTTTACGTTGTGCAAATCCGATAACTACACGGTTGGACATGGTAGCTGTTAAGTACATACCGATGAGTGTACATACCGCAGGCTCTAATGAGAATATGATAGCACTTACTCCCACGATGAGGAAATTTAGTGCAAACACAACATATCCGATGTCTAAATTATAATATTTTTTGAGGATAGCGCCAATCACATCCAAACCACCGCTATTGCTGTCGAAACGGTAAAGGATGCCATTGCCTATACCGATAATAACGCCACCGGCAATAGCAGAAACGAGTGGGTTTTTAATTAAAATCGGAGAGGCAAGTCCACTTGTTAAATCAATAAATACAGAGAGTGCAATAGTACTGATAATAGTAAGAATGGTATAAAATTTGCCCATATAGCGAAGGGAAAGCCCCAATAAAGGGATATTTAATACTAAGTTGGTTATACCGATGGGAATTCCCGTTAAATAAAAGCTAATCATTGCAATTCCGGCCAGACCGCCAGCCAAAAATTGATGGGGAACGAAAAATAAATTTAACCCTACCGCATATAGGAAATTACCGATAAGAGTTATTAGCAATGTAATTAAACAATGGCGGATATATAATGGTTTAGATCCTGTTTGGTTTTTCATAAATACCTCATTTATATGTATTCGTTTATTAGTTTTAATTATTGTGTTTTTATTCGTAATATTCTACCATGAGTGGACGAAGTAAACAAGAAATGACTATGCATATTTTGCTATAAAAATGAGTTTCTGATA
>UMEL01010779.1_pt1 | contig 11414 bp, 6 predicted proteins | sample 1964741 | NCBI WGS metagenome assembly UMEL01 (sample SAMEA4836019, study PRJEB28245) | human gut metagenome | biome: gut microbiome; material: fecal sample | place: Denmark | collected 2008
TGACGGGCTGCTGGTTGCGTATATCAAAATCTTCTTGTTCCATTCCAGATTCCTTTGTTTTCTGCAAAATAACTAATTTATTTTGAGATAAGCGATAGAAGTTAGTTTTTTCATGGCTATCTCTCCTACCCAAAAAAAACTGCATGAAAGAAAACTCATTCATACAGTTCTTAAAATCATCCATAAGCTAATCTTGCTTACCTTACCCTATGCAATACTATGTTACATATTAATACCTATTTATTGTTTTTGATATGGTTCCTAATCAGCATAGTATTTCACAATCATTTCTTGCCTTTCGAATAAACGATATAATCCCAAGACTTCAACAAAGCATTAGCACCATCTTTTATGACTTCTACCTTTACTTGATGTTTACCCTCAGGCAGCTGATATTTCCAAAATATATCTAACCGCCGATCATGGAAGTAAGTCGGAAATGCAGCAGCCTTCTCGACCAACTCCCCATCAAGATACAGATTAACTTTCAGTACTGCATCCGGCCGATTCATGTCCCTACGAATAGCCTCCCCACGGAGTACAAATCCCGTACCCTCAAATTCAAAAGTCAGTATATCTATATCGTGTTTAGACAATTCAACCTTAGCCGTGGGATACATATCTGTAAAACTCTGCTCCAAACGTACAGTCTCGGGCCTCTGTACGGCAATTGTCACATTCTCCTTTTCCACTTTTCCTCCATTCCTGCGAATCATCTCCAAAGCATGTTTATTGCTGATAGTGTAAATCTGATCCAAACAGAGTAACGTATACTTGAAATTCTTGCCTTCCGCCCCTCTCAAACCTTTCATCCAATATTCAGGGATAGCATCATAGCCTATCATTGTGCCTAATATCCCTCCTGCAGAAGACGGATTACAATCTGAATCCTGACCTGCCCGCGTTGATATTTCCATTGTCTTAGTGAAATCACCATTGCCATACAATAATCCTAAAACGATGTAAGCGGCATTAATTTTAGCATCAATATCTAATGGATGAAATACTCCATCCGGACAACCGATCTCTTCCGCATGATGTTTCTGAATTTCGAACCAAGTACGTTTCCAATCATCAGGATACATTTTATACCACTCTATCACATCTGCAATACATTTATAGAAACCACTTTCCTCCGGAATCGTCTTTAAAGCCTCAGTAACAATAAACTGGATATCATCAGACACAAAAGCAAGACTATACATGGCACCGACATAAACACCACCATACCAGCCATCGCCATAACACATAAGATGCCCCACCTTATCACTGATTTGAGAAGCTGAATTAGGCATACCCGGATTCATCAGTCCGGCAAAATCTGCTTCAATCTGATAATCAATGTCATCGGCATGTGGGTTATTCAGCCAATGTCCAGGATTGTCCACTCCATGAGCTATATTATACCTCGCAGCCTGATTGGCATGCCATAAATTATAGTCTGCCGTAGCAAAAGCTACAGCAAAATCTTTCACCGAAGCATCCAGCCCTTTTTTCTCCAATACATCTACAAAAGTGAGGTCCATGTAAATGTCATCATATAAATCAGGCCAGGAATCCATCAATCTTTGCACATAACCTTCCCCCCAAGGAATCGTCTGATAATCCTGAATAAAAGTTCCTTGATACCTAAATTCCGTATAACTACCGAAGCTAACCCCGATAGTCTGGCCGGCCCAACCTCCCTTTATCTTATTCTCTAATTGAACCTTACTCATCGTCACTGATGAAGGCAATTTTGAAGCTGCATTACCCATTACAGTCCCCAGCAGCACGCATATACATATTCCAAAGATTCTAAGTTCTTTCATAATTAATTTTTTAATTTATATTTCAATATACCACCCTATTTATACCCCTCATTTTGTTCCAATTTATTATTAGCTTGTATCTCTGACAAAGGAATAGGAAATAAGTTTAAATAAGTTTCTTTAGAAGGTTCGTGAAAAGTCCATTCTCCTTTTGTATAATTATTATCAAAACGTATCAATTGGCTACGCCTCAAACCTTCCAAAGCAAATTCCCGGCCCCATTCATCCAATAAAATTCCAAAACGTACAGGAACACCATTTACATTAGTTGTTTTCAACAAATCAGCTCCAGAGAGTTTGTTGTCACCGTCAAAAGCACGTTTCCGTACTTCATTGACTAACTGTGCCGCTTCTTCCGCATTGCCATTTGTACGTAAAATACACTCAGCTTTCATCAAGTAAACCTCTGCATAACGCATAGCCACCCAATCATTATCCAACGCACGCGAGGTTCCCATTTTAATTTCATACTTACCGCAACGGTAACCTTCAGCCTCTCCTCCATTTTCAAGATTGCTGACTTCCTTTGTATAAATCAAGGGTTTTCCTTCCCAACCAGGAACAAGTCCAGTGCAATATAAGATAGACCCGTCACTGCCATACTGCTGCCCCATTCTCCAGGTTTTCGGTAAACGCTTATCGCCTTCCTCATAAGTATCTATAAAAGTAGGAACAGCACACACCCCATTATCCAACCATGTCTGCAAATTAAAGGTTTTTACATTTGAAGGATGAAGAGTTTTCTGCAAAGCCATGTAAATGGTACTTCCAGTCTTCACCTCATCTGCCGGATAAGCAAATATAATCTCTTGGGAGCCTTCATTCTGGGCATAGAAAGGTGCACTATAATCATTCTCCAAGGCATATTTATTGGAGTTCATTATTTCTGTACAAAGTGCCATGCATTCCGTATACATATTCTTCCCTATCCATGACTCTGCATTCAAATAAAGACGTGCCAGTAACATCTTGGCATTCCATTTATTGAATCTGCCATAGTAAGTCTTTGTATCGTCACTCAGCTTATCAACATTATTTTTTATACTATTCTCTATAAATGCAAACACCTCTTCGCGGCTACTGGTTTCCGGCAAGAAACCTTCCGGAACATCAAACCGGTCTACAATAGGTACATTACCGAAAGCCTCACATAGTATGTAATACCAATAAGCACGGGCTACCTCCAACTCAGCTATTACACTTTCCTTACCAGTAACTTCGAAATCCAAATTGTCAAGCTGATAAATTACCCGATTACAATTACTGATTCCTCCGTAGGCCTGTCCCCAAAGATCTGAGAAATGGGGATCTTCCGGTTTCCATGTATGCTTATGCAGACGTATATAGATTCCTCCGTCAAACCAAGCTGCTCGCGGTGTTACGGCCACATCAGTCGTTTCTTCAAAGTCCCACCACTTACGCCATTCCAGAAGTCCTCTATAATCCGTATATACCGGTGTAATGGCAGCAATGATATCTTTTTCATTTTTATAGAAGTTGTTGTCTACCAACCTATCATAGATTTTCTCATCAAGATTTGTGCAAGAACCAGCCATTGCCCCCAACCCCATCAGGAACAATATATATAAACTATATTTTTTCATCATTCTTCATTTTAAAATTTAACAATAGCACCGACCGTATACGAACGGACTGTAGGATACAGCTCCTTACGCTCAACTCCAGGATCTAAACCCTTAATACTGACTTCAGGATCCAGTCCATCATAACCAGTGATAGTAAGCAGATTATGTCCCGTCACATATAACCGCACACTTCTCAAATATTTATTATTCAGATTAAGAGTATAACCCAATGTAACATTGTCTAACTTCACATAGTCTCCCTTCTCAACATAATAGCTATGGTACATATGAGAATCAAAAACATAAGACTGGCTCCCGAAAGGTTTTTTCAATACAGATTTCGGCAAATTACCTTCACTAATACGCTTCATCGTTTCCCAATGCATTCTATACTCATTCAATACTTCAAAGCCGAAAGCTCCTCTCAAAGATATTCCCAAATCAAACTTTTTATATAAAAGTGTTGTGTTCAAACCTGCATACATACTTGGCAAACCATTACCGATCACTTGTTTGTCTTCCTGTCCGGCTTCACTGGCCAATTTAGGATTACCATCAGCACCTTCCACCAACCATAATCCATCATCGGTAAGTCCTACTGCTTTCCAACCGTAAAAATTTCCTATCGGTTCACCCTCCTTTACAATATGCGTCGTCTGCTGAATACCTGAACTAGTCCACCCCGTATACCAATAATCTCTTTGATACTTGTCATTGGAAAGAGATAAAAGTTTGTTGACATTATAAGAGAAATTACCTCCCAGTCTCCAAGTAAAATCCTTTGTCCGGATAACCTCTCCATCCAATGCTACTTCAATTCCCCTATTTCTTATCTTGCCTACATTAGCCCACATCGTACTAATGAAGTTAGGTGGCACAGGAACTTGATATTCAGACAATAAATCTGAAGTTGTCCGCTGATAAAGATCAATTGTACCATTCAATCTTCTACTCAAAAGAGAAAAATCAATACCTAAGTTCCATTCCGATTTTGTTTCCCATTTCAAATCTGGATTAGGATTAGAGGCCGGTACTACTCCTTGTGTCCATTGCCCGTTCATCTGGCCTACACCAGAATAGTTCAATAAAACCAGCGACTGATAAGAATCTGACAATTCTGTTCCCGTCACACCAAATCCAACTCTCAACTTCAAGTCATCTACGAAACCGATATTTTTCATGAAGCTCTCTTCGCTAATTCTCCAACCGGCTGAAATAGCAGGAAACCAGCCCCATTTATGATTCACGCCAAATTTTGAAGACCCTTCACGTCTCAAACTTCCCATCAGCATGTACTTGTTATCATAGTTATAGGTAAGTCTACCAAAGAAAGAGATCAGCTTATTGCCATTTTTATAGCTACTGATTGTCGATTTACCATCTTTTGTAGACTGGGCTGTACCAATATTCCAAGGGCCAAATATATCAGTAGGGAAATCCATAGCATACATCTGGCTGCCTTGTCTTTCAAAATCTTGATAGCTATATCCCACCAATCCCGAGAACTCATGCTTTCCTATCGTCTTAAAATAATCTGCTGTCAGTTCCAGAGTCCGATCCATACTGCCGGCTGCCCATTTGGTTACTTCAGCGTTTTTATTTTCAATAGTGGTAGTAAAATAGTTGAAAGTATTCCATTTGTCCCTCATGGAGTCATATCGCTGCATGGCCGCCATCGCACTCAGATTCAACCCTTCAATGGGTGAAAAAGTAATTTTCCCACTCGCTAGAAGTTGATTCCATTTTTCCTGGTCTGTTTCCTCATTCAGAAGAGCTACCGGATTATAGGGCTTATAAGAAGTTCCATATTCTTTATAGGAGCCGTCTTCATTATAAACCGGACGCGTCGGATTCATCAAGCAAGCCTGCAAATAAGCATTATACCAAGTAACGTCCTGCTTTATGGTCGAATTGTTGACATTCAACTGTATTTTCAATTTGTCATCCATCATCGAATGATTCAATCCAATCTTGAATGTCAAAGCTTCCTTGCCTGTATTCAACAAGATACCATCCTGCTTTCTATAGGTTATCGAAGCAATATAGTTTGTCTTTTCAGTTCCTCCACGCAAAGACAAATTATGAGTATGATTTACGGGATTACGGGTAATTGCATCAATCCAATTGACATCAGCACCTTCATCACTGATATTATCCTTAAACAAAGGGTCCTGTGCTAGTCTTCTGTAATCAGATGCTGTCAGTACATCCGTCTGCTTTTGTATAGACTCGAATGCTACATATCCATGGTATTCCAAAGACGCTTTGCCTTGCTTTGCTTTTTTTGTAGTAATGATTATCACACCATTTGTTCCTCTAGTTCCATAAATAGCCGCAGCCGATCCATCCTTCAGTACATCAATGGTTTCCACATCCTCGGGAGCAATGGAATTCAGACTTCCTCCGGGAATGCCGTCAATAACAATCAAAGGGGCTGATGACGCAGAAATCGTGGATACACCACGAATATTGATTTCCACTCCTGCTGTCGGGTCTCCCGATGGGCTTGCCATTTGCAAACCAGCAACCTTGCCTTGCAACAACTGGGTAGCATCTTTTACAACTCCTTGAATAAAGTCTTCAGACTTCACATTCGTAATGGCACTTGTAATTTCCCCCTTCTTCATAGAGCCATACCCAATAACTACCACATCATTTAGAAGATTAGAACTTTCGGTCAACTGGACGTTAATGCTTGTTTTCTCGCCCACAATCATTTCTACGGTATTATAACCGATGTATGAGATGACCAACACATCTTTTGGAGAAGAAACCGTTATGGAGAACTTACCTTCAACATCAGAAATCACACCAGTAGTCTGGCCTTTAACAAGAATATTAGCACCAATAACAGGTACACCCTCAACATCTGTCACCAATCCGTTTAAGGTTCTTTTTCCTCCGGAAGCATACATACATACTGATATTCCCATCAAACACAGTAGAAAGAAATACCGCCACCATTTTACACTTTTCTGTTTCATATTATTTTAATAAAGTTAATAAAGCCAATTTATATTCAAATCATCGGAGAGATCAGTTACCTCCCGAAAATATAATAAGTGAAAGCCCTAAAATAAAGAAGACAAACATTATTGCCAGAAGTCTATTCGTTCCGCGCGGACTTCCTGCAAACTCTTTCCAAATAAACACTCCCCATAAAGCAGCAATCATAGGAGCTCCCTGCCCTAGTGCATATGAAATAGCAGTACCTGCCTTTTCAGCAGCAATATAGCTCAAAGCCGTTCCCAGCCCCCAGATGCATCCACCTAAGATACCAACCAAATGTGTTTCTATTTTTCCCGCAAAATATTCCTTATAAGTAACAGATACTCCCACAAAAGGGTGTTTCATCACCAAAGTATTGAATATAAAATTACTGAAAAAGATTCCGACAGCAAAGATGAAAAATGCTGTATAAGGAGTAGCCATCCCAGGTGTGGGAGAAATAAAATTATTCAAATCCATGGCAGAAGCAACAAAACGGTAAAAGAAGGACATCAATACACCGGCAATCGTTGCTAAAACAATCCCTTTCCTGCTCCCAATAGTACCACTATTCTGCTTCTTACCTGCAGCCATTCCATTACAGACAATGGCAACCACCACAAGAAGAACCCCCACAAATAACCATAGCGGATTACCTTTCGGAGCACTAAAGTAATTGATAAAAACTCCCAGGACCAATGCCAGCCCAACACCCAACGGAAAAGCTACCGCCATTCCCGCCATGGAAACTGAAGCGGATAAAAGAATATTAGAAGCATTGAAAATCACACCTCCTACAAATGCACTGACCATATTTTCCGTACTGACTTGACGAATGTCCTCAAGAAAACTTCTTCCTTGACTTCCGAAACTCCCTAAGCTGAATACCAAAAGAAGTGCAAACAGCAGAATGCCTATGGTATAATCCCAATAATAGAGCTCATAACGCCAACTCTTTCCCGCCAATTTCTGGGTATTTCCCCAAGAGCCCCAGCAAATCATTGTGACAAAGCAGAAAAGAACGGCTAACGTATAACTGCTGACAATAAACATAGTACAAAATATTAAAGATTAAACGATAAAGATATTTCCCTCTCAAGTCTGAAACGTCCGACTTCTTCAAGTGTAGGAATAGATGGCTGAGCACCCATCCGGGTAACTGCGATTGCAGCTGCAACATTAGCAAATTCCAATGCTTCCCTATCCAAACCTCTCTGCGAACAAGCCACGGCTAAGGCACCACAAAAGGTATCACCTGCAGCAGTTGTGTCAACAGCATTTACTTTATAACCAGAAATACGGACAGTTTCTTTTTTATTCTTCATATATACCCCACAGCTACCCAACGTAATAATAACATTACGTGCTCCTGATTCCATTAATGCAGTAGCTATCTCATCAAGATTATCTCCCGTATAACTCATATCGGAAATAAAGGAAGCTTCCACTTCATTCACTACCAACAAATCAACGGAATTCATCAATTCCCTATCAATTGGGCAAGCAGGAGCAGGATTAAGTAAAACTTTCTTCCCTCTCTCATTAGCCAATAAAGCCACTTTCTTCACCGTTTCATAAGGAATCTCAGCCTGCATCACAATCATATCCGCCTCATCAATGACTTTTTCGAAACGTATCACCGCATCTGGCAGTAAAGAATAATTAGCTCCAGGAGCTACTGCAATACAATTTTCGCCACTATCAGCCACAAAGATGAGGGCAGTACCCGTAGGATGGCATTCATCATCCACGATGTAATCCGTAATGATACCTTCTTTCTCGAACTGTTTTTTCAGAATATCCGCATACATATCATTTCCCAAAGAAGTGATAAACGTGACAGAAGCTCCGAGCCGTGCTGCCGCAACAGCTTGATTTGCCCCCTTTCCTCCCAGTAACTGCATGAAACAAGCGTCTCCGACTGTTTCGCCCGGTGCAGGAAGATGGCTGACTTGTGCAACCATATCTATGTTTGAACTTCCAATAACTACAATTTTCATTTTTATCAGATTTATAAATATAACTCAGGTTGGTTTATCTCATAAAGCTATCTCCCGTTTATAAGGAATGGCACTCTGTGCACCCATACGTGTCACTGCAAGAGCTGCCGCAGCATTGGCAAATTCCACCGATTCTGTCAGCGTATGGTTCTCGGACAAATAGACACTAAACGCTCCGCAAAACACATCTCCAGCACCAGTAGTATCAATTGTTTCTACTTCCTTTGCAGGAATCATAGTATATTCTTCCTTTTCCTTTACATAAGCGCCATCTTTTCCTAATGTAATGACGACATTCTCTATTCCTTTCTCACCTATAGCTTTCGCTGCACGCCAAGCACTTTCCTCATCTATCACCTTGATGCCCGACAGCATTTCAGCCTCAATCCGATTTGGAAGTATGGTATGCACACAACTCAAAAATGAATTACTCAGAACAGAAGCCGGGGCAGGATTCAAAATCACCTTCTTTCCATAACTTTTGGCAATAGTAGCAGCATATTCTACAGTTTCAATGGGTACTTCCAATTGCATCAGTATAATATCAGCCTCCTCCAATTCACTTTTTGCTTTATCTATATCTTCGGTCGATAAGGAACGACTCGCTCCTGGTGCAACAATGATGCTATTTTCTCCGTAAGAATCTACAGAAATTAGAGCAACTCCCGAAGGACTCTTTTGGTCCGTAAAGATGAACTCTGTATTTATTTTTTCAGAACGGTATATCTCCAAAGCTTGCAACCCGAACAAATCATAGCCAATCTTTGAAATTAATGTAACCTCAGCACCTAATCGGGCGGCTGCAATGGCTTGATTGGCTCCTTTTCCACCAGGATTCATATAAAAGGTTCCTCCCAATACAGTCTCTCCTGGAACTGGTAAACGTCCAGCCTTTACCACCATATCCGTATTACAACTTCCGATGACTACAATCTTTGGTTTATAAATAAAAGATTCTCTCTCCATAATATTAAAAATTAAGATTATGCAAATGAAATAAATAATAAGAGGGAAAACTTTACACTATTAATTCATTTATATAATTACAAACTATATATATCTTTCTATAAATAGATATAAAACAGATTTTATGGGTATTCTTATCCCATATTTATATAATTACAAGAGAGAAAAAGAGAACTATAAGTGAAGGTATTTTATGGCAGCACTCTGCCACTTATTCTATTTTTGAAGCAGTTCTTTCATATGCATATGCCGTTTCAGTACATCAGACAAGTTTTCCTTCAATATCTTGGCTTCTATCCACGCAGTAAGGTCACAAAGATGCAATAACTGATTCTCATATTTATCATCATACAAAGCCTGCACTTCAGGAAGAAGTTTCTCCCAAAAAGCTTCGCGATCTTTTCTCAAAACTGGAAGATGCTGCTGGTTCAGAAACCACAGAATGATATGCTCCGTTTTGAAAGTATGCTCTTTGGGAGAAGAAAGGCTACGATTGATAGAACGTGATTCATGATATACAAACTCATATTCATGCATTTCATAATAAACTATAAGGCGCACTAGCCGGATAGTCCTCATCAGAGGTTGATACTTTATATTATGATCAATAATGGCATTGCTTATGTATTTCTTTGCTGCTTTGTAATTCTGATTACCTATATGTACAAGTGCAGTATAGAGTAGCAATTCACTTTTACGCACCGGGCTCAACCACGCTTCCTTATCATAAAGTGACTTCTGATAATATGCCATCAGTTTTGTACAATCCAGAAAATCTCCATTATCTAAATAAGGAAACAGTTCATACTGAAAGAGAAGGCAAATGGCGTTCACCTGAAATTCAAATGAAGAAGCATCCGAGATAAGCTTTTTCAACTTGTCCAGGAAGTAAGGTATTTCGTCATATTGTCCACAGACCCTCAAACTGCCAAGTACCCCCTCAAGTACTGATAAATAGTAGATAGGAGGATTCGACCAGAACTGCCGGTTCTGCTCGAACAGCCGGCTAAGCTCTTTATAAGAATTCAAGGCAGCTTTATATTCTCCAGCTCCCATCAAATAGTTGGCTTGAAAAAGTCTGTGATTCCGCATTAACTCAAAATTTCCTTCTATTCCGGAAGAAGCAGCTATGGAAAGTTCATTAACCATAAGGTCATTCATATCTTGCTTCTGTTTTGAAGTTCGGATAGAACCGATATGGCTAAGGCGGTACTTCAACAAGTTATGCAAAGAAGACTGTTCTACAATTTTGCGGGTTTTCTTTAAAGCTTCATTTTGCATAAAGTGTTTATGATAGAGTTCAGATTCAGCCAAATTCGGGAAATTAAGTCTCAGCAAATATTCCAACTCCAGCTTTAAGGCAATGGTCAGCACTTCATTGTTTTCATAATATGTTGCTTGTTCTATCGTGTCTGAAAGTATCTCAAAACATTCTTCAAATAAAGAACGTTCGTAAAGCATACGGGCTTTACACAAATTGTTCAGTAGGTCATAATAGATATCTTTCTTCTTTCGCAAAGTGAGCAAACTATCCGTCAGTCTTTCATACAAATATTGAATAGAGACTTCAAACGAACCACCAGGCCTGCGCTTATGAAATTCCCCCTTTACATTTTTACTATCCAGTTGCTTACTTTTGGTAATGATATCATATATCACCAAATAGTCTTTTTCCTCCTTATCCTTCAACATTTGGACGGAGAAAGCTTTCTTTTCCGCTTTGGACATAGAATATATCAGTGATATGACTGAATCGACCCGTTTCATAGCAGTTTTATAGTTCTTGCTGCAAAAGAACTAATTTATTTCCTAAAAAGTATAGAAATGGAAAAGTATTTACTGTTCCCCCAAAGCAAGCCTACCTTTACATAAAAATGCAAACCCATAAAAATACAGTTTCACGATTTTCATTCCCCATCAGCGCTTCATAAACTCCTTGCGTTCCTCCTCCGGGAACTTCTCTATCGCATAACGCAACATCGTTCGCGGCATCGTCCTGCAATGCTTCTCCAAGAATTGCACCAGCAAGTCCTTGTCCCGCTTACCCATCTCCCGGAGCATCC
>UMEL01023992.1_pt1 | contig 11303 bp, 9 predicted proteins | sample 1964741 | NCBI WGS metagenome assembly UMEL01 (sample SAMEA4836019, study PRJEB28245) | human gut metagenome | biome: gut microbiome; material: fecal sample | place: Denmark | collected 2008
GCGCAGGTCTCGCGTTCCTCTGGTACAACGCCCATCCCGCCCAGGTCTTCATGGGCGACGTGGGCGCGCTGGCGCTCGGCGGCTGCCTCGGCACCATGGCCGTCATCACCCGTCAGGAACTCGTGCTCGCCGTCATGGGCGGCATCTTCGTCGTGGAGACGCTCTCCGTCATGATTCAGACGGTCTACTTCCGCCTCTCCCACGGCAAGCGCATCTTCCTGATGGCTCCCGTCCATCATCACTTCGAGCTCAAGGGCTGGAAGGAGACCCAGGTCGTCACGCGCTTCTGGATCATCACGATGATCCTCGTGCTCATCGGCCTTTCGACGCTCAAGATCCGCTGACGGGCAGGGCGTTCCGCGGGGTTTGAAAAGGACAGTTTGATCATGAAGCAGGAAGTTGACAAGAAGACCGCCCTCATCGTTGGGCTCGGCGCCTCTGGGCTCGCCTGTGCGCATCATCTCGGTCGCCGCGGATGGAAAATCCGCGCGGCCGACACGCGCGAGGCGCCCGCCGGTGCGCAAAGGCTCGGGGCCGAGATGCCCGATGCGGAAATCCGCACGGGCGGCCTGCCCGAATCGCTCCTCGACGGCGTTTCGCTCGTCGTGATGTCCCCCGGGCTTTCCACCCGCTTCGGTGCGGCTGCACCGCTTGTCGCGAGCGCCAGGGCCCGCGACATTGAGGTCGTGGGCGAGATCGAACTCTTCGCCAGAGCGCTCGCAGACCTTGAGGCCCGCACGGGTTACCGCCCCGTCGTAATCGGCGTGACCGGCACGAACGGCAAGACGACCACGACGACGCTGGTCACGAAGATGGCCGCCGAGGGCGGCCGTCGTGCGACGGCTGCGGGCAACATCGGCCCCAACGCCGTGACCGAGCTCGACAAGGCGCTCGATGCAGGCGTTCTGCCCGAGGTCTGGGTGCTTGAGCTCTCGAGCTTTCAGCTCGACACGACGTCGAGCCTCAAGTGCGTATCCGCAGCTGTTCTGAACGTCACCGAGGACCACCTTGATTGGCACGGCGACATGAAGGCCTACGCCGAGGCGAAGGGGCGCATCTTCAAGCAGGACACCGTTCGCGTCGTCAATCGCGAGGACGCCGAGACGCTCCGTCTTGCACAGGGAGGTCCCGTGCGCACGTTCGGCGGCGGTGAGCCCGTCAAGGCGGGCGAATACGGCCTCGCCAGAGGGGCTGACGGCCTGCTGTGGCTTTCCAGGCTTGATGAGGGCGCGTCTGAGCCCACGCTCTTCTGCCCTGAAAAGTCGCTTCTCATTGCCGGCCGCCACAACGCGATGAACGCACTTGCCGCGCTCGCCCTCATCGAGGCTGCAGGCCTGCCCGTCGGACCTGCGCTCGCCGCGCTTGCCGCGTACGGGGGCGAGCCGCATCGAGTCGAGCGCGTGCTCGATTGTGACGGCGTTACCTTCATCGACGACTCGAAGGGCACCAACGTGGGCGCTGTGGCCGCTGCCGTTAAGGGCTTCGCAGCTCAGGGCCGCCGCATCCTCATCATTCTCGGCGGAGACGGCAAGGGGCAGGATTTCTCGCCTCTGGTCGAAGCCCTGAAAGGCACGGCTGGCGCCGTCGCCCTCATCGGGCGCGACGCGCCCCTGATCGAGGAGGCGCTTTCCGCTACGGGCATTCCCATGGCGCGTCAGACGACGCTTGAGGAAGCCGTGTACTGGCTCTGGGCAAGGCATGCGCAGGGAGACGTGCTTCTTCTCTCGCCCGCCTGCGCCTCCTGGGACATGTTCAGGGACTATGCCGAGCGAAGCGCCCGATTCATTGCCTGTGCCCGCGCGATTGCGGCCGAGGAGCAGGCGTGCTGAGCTTCGGACGGAAAAAGAAGAAGGAGGACTGGCAGACGCAGGGGCGCGCCGTCGCGACGCTCAAGGAGCGTGCGAACGCGAGCCTTGAGGTGATCATCTGCGTGGCCGCACTGCTCGGCATCGGCACCGTCATGGTGTACTCCGCCACGTCCGTCTTTGCCGACAACTCCCGTTACGGCGTCGACGCGCTCTACTTCGTCATGAAGCATCTGCAGAGCATCGTCGTCGGTGTCTGCGCGGGCTGGATCGTCACGAAGATTCCGATGAGCTTCTGGCAGCGCTACGCGCTCTGGGTGTTCTTCGGGGCGCTCATCCTGCTGGTGTGCGTGTTGCTGCCGGGCGTCGGCAAAACCGTCAACGGCGCGAAGCGCTGGATCAGTCTGGGCGTGATGAACCTACAGGTCTCGGAAATCATGAAGGTCGCGGCTCTGATCATGGCTGCATGGTTCGCCGTGATGAGGCAGGAATACATGCATTCCTTCCAGAAGGGCTTCATCCCGATGGCGTTCGCCATGGTGGCCATTGCGGCCCTCATCATTCAGCAGCCCGACCTCGGGGCCATGGTGGTCATCGTCGCCGAAATCATGGGCGTGCTGTTTTTAGGCGGCCTCTCCTTTAAAATCTTCACTTTTGTGATCTCGGTCGTCGTGGGCTTCGTCTTCTGGATGATCATCGACACGCCGTGGCGCTTGGGCAGAATCTTTGCATACTGGGATCCTTGGGCTCCCGAGCACGTGCTCGACAAGGCTTACCAGCTGTCGCACTCCCTGATCGCATTCGGACGCGGAGAACTCTTCGGCGTGGGCCTCGGCGGCTCGGTCGAGAAGCTCTACTACCTTCCCGAGGCGCACACCGACTTCATCATGGCGGTGATCGCCGAGGAGACGGGCTTCGTGGGCGTCTGCCTCGTTCTCTTCATTTACTATTGGCTTATTAGGCATGCGTTCGAGATCGGACGCGTGTCGATCAAATTGGAAAGATTCTTTCAGGGTCTTCTTGCGCAGGGCATCGGCGTATGGTTCGGCGTGCAGGTCTTCATTAACGTGGGCGTGGCCTCGGGGCTACTGCCGACCAAGGGTCTGACGCTTCCCTTCGTGAGCTTCGGGGGCAGCGCCTTGCTCTCGGGCCTCATCGCCATCGGCCTGCTGCTGCGCGTTGACAAGGAAAACAGAATGCTGATGCGCGGAGGTCAGGTGTGAGCACGGATTCGAAACATTTGGTGATTCTTGCGGCCGGTACGGGCGGTCACGTGATGCCCGGCCTTGCCGTGGCGAAGGTCATGGCCAGCAGGGGATGGAAGATCTCCTGGGTCGGCACGGTCGCAGGCATGGAGCGCGGGCTCGTGGAGCGCCACGGCATTCCGTTCCACGCACTCGACTTTCAGGGCGTGCGCGGCCGCGGTCCGCTCGGCGCGATCAAGGGCGGCTTCAAGCTGATCGGCGCATTCTTCGCGTCGATGAAGCTTCTCAATGAGCTAAAGCCCGACGCCGTCTTCTCGACGGGCGGCTACGTCGCCGTGCCGTTCGGCTTTGCCGCTCACCGCAGGAAGCTTCCGATCGTGATGATGAACTGCGATGCGGACCTGCTGATGTCCACCAATACGCTACTTCCCTTCTGCGACGCGCTCGCCTGCGGCTTTGCCGGCGGCGCGAGGACGTTTGCGAAGGAAAAGGGCCGCACGACGGGCAACCCCGTTCGTGAGGAGATCGTCGCCGTCTCACCCCCGCAGGACCGCATGGCGAACCGCACGGGGCCGCTGCGCGTCTTCATCTTCGGCGGCAGCCTCGGCGCCCAGGTCTTCAACGACAACATGCCCGCCGTCTTTGCGGCCATTCCGCAGGAGCAGCGTCCGATCATCGTTCATCAGACGGGCAAGGACCGCGACGCGCCCGTGCGCGAGGCCTATGAAAAGCTCGGCGTCAAGGCCGAGGTCGTTCCCTTCATCAACGACATGGCGGCCCGATACGAGGACTGCGACGTGGTGATCTGCCGCGCGGGCGCGACGAGCGTCTCCGAGCTTTGCGCGGCGGGCGTGGCGAGCATTCTCGTTCCGTTCGTCGCCAAGACGACGGCGCATCAGACGGGCAACGCGAAGTACATGGTCGAGCGTCATGCCGCGATCATGGTGCCGCAGCCCGAGTTTACGGTCGAGCGCATGGCCGAACTCATCTCGGGGCTCACCCGCGACCATCTGCTTGAGCTTGCGAAGAACGCCCGTGCGACGGCGCGTCCGCAGGCCGCCGAGGCCGTGGCGAACCTCATCGTCGAAACCGTCGCCCGCAGGACGGGAGCGCAGGACGCCAAGTAAAGGATTGACGGGCGGGATCCCTTTCCCGCCCTCTGAGGAGATTCAAGCGTGAAGTTTTTGGTCAACCATCTGCATTTCGTCGGCATCGGCGGTGCGGGCATGAGCGGCATCGCAGAGGTGATGCTCAATCTCGGCTACGTCGTGAGCGGCTCGGACCTCTCGAAGAGCGCCGTCACCGAGCGCCTGCAGTCGCTCGGTGCGCGCGTCTTCTGTGGCCACGACAAAAAGCACATCCGCGGCGCGGACGCCGTGGTGATTTCGTCGGCGGTGCATGAGGACAACCCGGAGGTCGTCGCCGCCCGTGAGCTCGGCATTCCCGTCGTGCCGCGCGCCGTGATGCTCGCCGAACTGATGCGTCTTCGCCGCGGAATCGCAATTGCGGGCGCCCACGGAAAGACTACGACCACGTCGCTCACTGCGTCGCTGCTCGCCGCAGGCGATCTTGATCCGACCTTCGTGATCGGCGGCCGTCTCAACAGCGCGGGTGCGAACGCCAGGCTCGGCACGGGCGAATTCCTCGTCGCCGAGGCGGATGAGTCGGACGCGTCATTCCTCAACCTCACACCCGTGATTTCCGCCGTCACCAACATCGACGAAGATCACATGGACACGTACGGCCACAGCTTCGAGAACCTGAAGTCCGCCTTCGTCGACTTCCTCGAGAGGCTCCCGTTTTACGGCGTGGCCGTGCTCTGCGCCGATGACGAGCATGTGCTCGAGATTCGTCCGCGCGTGACCAAGCCCGTGATTCTCTACGGTCTGTCGGCCGACGCTCAGGTGCGCGCGATCGACGTGCGCGCCGTCGGCACGCAGATGGCCTTCACGATCCTGAGGCCCGATCATCCGCCGCTTCCCGTCGTACTCAACCTGCCAGGCATCCACAACGTGAGGAATGCTCTGGCCGCCGTGGCGATCGCCACCGTGGTGGGCGTCTCCGACGAGGCCATTGTTCGTGGCCTCTCGGAATTCCGCGGCGTGGGCCGCCGCTTCACGCAATACGGCGACATTCCCGTGCGTGCCGCCGACGGAAGTGTGACGGGCCACTACAAGCTCATCGACGACTACGGTCATCATCCCCATGAAATGGCGGCGACGCTTGCCGCCGTGCGCGGCGTCTGGCCCGAAAAGCGCGTCATCGTCGCTTTCCAGCCGCATCGCTACACGCGCACCCGCGACTGCTTCGAGCAGTTCGTCGACGTGCTCGAGGACATCGACGGGCTAGTGCTCGCCGAGGTCTACCCTGCGGGCGAAGCTCTGATCGAAGGGGCGGACAGCGAGCATCTTGCCGCAGCCATTGCCGCCAAGGGCTTCCACCGACCCGTCGTCGTGCCCGTCGAGGGCGTGGCCGATGCGATCGCGGGCATGGTGCGCGACGGCGACGTCGTCATCACCATGGGCGCAGGCTCCATCGGTAGGGTCGCGCCTGCGATCGCCGACGGCGCGAAGTGACGCGGGAACTTTGAATTGAATCGAATGAATTGAACGGAAAGGATTAGTGAAGATGGAAAACTTAGGTCGTGTCGTGCTGCTGATGGGCGGCGTTTCCTCCGAGCGCGAGGTCTCTCTGATGTCCGGCGAAGGCGTCCACAAGGCGCTCGTGTCGAAGGGCGTTGACGTCCTCAAGTTCGACCCGAAGACGGACAGCCTTGAGACGCTTGAAAAGGGTGGCTTCGACCGCGCGTTCATCGCGCTGCACGGCCGTCTCGGCGAGGACGGCACCATTCAGGGCGTGCTCAACTATCTCGGCATCCCGTATACGGGGCCGGGCGTTACGGCGAGCGCCATGGCCATCGACAAGGATCTGACGAAGCGCGTGTGGCGCAGTGCGGGCATTCCCGTGCCCGAGGGCGTCATGATTGATCCGAAGGCGGACGACGCCGTGCTTGAAGAGGCCATTGCGTGTCTCGGCGCGACGGGTCTCGTGGTCAAGCCCGCTCACGACGGTTCCTCGATCGGCGTCACCAAGCTCGCCGAGCCGACCGTCGCCGCCCTCAGAAAGGCGCTTGAGGACGCTGCGGGCGTCCGCGGCGACGAGGTGCTTGTCGAGGAGTACATCCACGGCAGGGAGTTCACGGTCGCCGTGCTTGACGGTCGTGCGCTTCCCGTGATTGAGATCCGCGCTCCTGAAGGCGACTACGACTTCAACAACAAGTACTTCGGCGACGCAGTGCACTACGACTGCCCCGCGAAGCTCGAAGACGAAGCGGCCGCGACGCTCGGCTCGCTCTGCGAACGTGCGTTTGCCGCCGTAGGCGCACGCGGCTGGTCCCGCATCGACGCGCTGCAGCGCGCCGACGGCTCCTTCGCGCTGCTCGAGATCAATACGTCGCCCGGCATGACGCCTCATTCGCTCGTGCCGATGGCGGCCCGTGCGGTCGGCATGGATTATGCCGACCTGTGCCTCAAGGTTCTGTCGCTCGCCCGCTGCGACTGAGCGCGGGAGCGGATGACAGACGGAGTTTCGCAGGATGAAGGCTGAGAGTCCCGAAAACCCCGCGGAGGCCGTCACGCCTGAAGAGGCGATCGAGCGGCGTGCTCTGGCGCGTGCGCAGGAGGAGGCCCGCGAGGCCCGCCGCGCAAGCCTGCGCTTCTGGACGAAGACGGTCTGCGGTCTGGCTGCGGCGGCCGTCGTTGTGCTTGGCGCAGGCCGTGCGGCCGATGCGGTGATGCATCTGCCCGTCTTCGACTTCTCGACTCTGGAGGTCGAGGGGGATGTTGCGCGCGTGCCCGTCGAGCGCGTGAAGCAGGCGGTGGAGCCCGTCATTCGGGGCAACTTCTTCACCGAGGATCTCGACGAGGTCCGCAGGGCGGCCGAGACGGTGCCTTGGGTGAAGCGTGCCGTGGTGAGGAGAGTCTGGCCCGACGGCCTTCGCATTGCCGTCGAAACCTACAGCGCCTTCGCGGTCTATGAGGACGGTCGTCTTGTCGATCCAGACGGCGTGCTCTTTTCCGCCAATCCCGACGAGCGCGACAACCCGTCCGATCCGCTGCCCAACTTCTACGGTCCTGCAGGACAGACCGCTCAGATCGCCCGATACTACAGGGAGTTCTCCCGCGCGTTGAGCTCCATCGGCGCGACGGTGACGGACGTCGCCTGCAGCGATCGCGGCGGCTGGAGCCTCGTGATGGCTTCGGGCGACATTCCCGCAACGCGCGTGGAACTCGGCAGGGAGGACGCAGGCACGAACATCGTGGCGAAGGTTGCCGATCTGGCGGCGGCCTACCCGAGGGTCGTCGAGCTGATGGACGGACCGCCCGCCTCCATCGACCTGCGCTATGACAGGGCGTTTGCGGCCACGCTTCCCGACCGCGAAGCCATTCGAAAACTGCGGGAAGCCGAACAGAGAACGGATACGGATGTCCCGGACGAAGAGCCTGGGAGCGCACAGCACGATGAACAACCCGAATGATTATCTTGTCGGTCTCGACATCGGCTCCCACAAGGTGCTGTGCGTCGTTGCGCTCCCGTCGCCCAAGGGCGAGGGGCTCTACCGCATCTGCGGCTACAGCTTCAGGGATTCGCACGGCGTTCGAAACGGCATCGTGACGGATCTCAATGCCGCCGTCGACGACATCAAGGCGGCGGTGCGCGAGGCGCGCTCCGCAGGCAATCTTCCCGAGCTTTCGAATGCTTGGGTCGCCATCGGCGGCTCCTCGCTCACGAGCGAGAACTGCCTGGGTACGGCCGTCGTGCGAGGCAATGAGGTGAAGCCCGCGGACGTCGAGGCGGCGGAAAACAATGCGCGCGAGCACAGCCTGCGTCAGGGCAAGCAGCTCATCAAGATGATCCCGCAGGGCTATTCGTGCGGCGATACGTTTTCGCAGACGCCGGTCGGTCTGGTGGGCGACAAGGTGACGGCCTACTATCATGCCGTTTACGGCTCCGTGAAGAACGCCGAGAACATGAAGCGCAGCTTGCTGCGTTCCGGCATCGAACTTGCGGGATATGAGCCTCATCCGATCGCCGCCGCGCTTGCGGTGAGTACGGAAAGCGACCGCTACAACGGCACGCTCGTCCTCGACATGGGGGCAGAGACGACGTCGATGACGCTGGTGTACGAGCACAGGACGCTTCTGACGGCCGTCCGTCCCTTCGGGTCGGAATTCTTCACGCGCGACCTGAGCACGATCTTCGGCGTGTCGCTCGACCAAGCCGAAGAGCTCAAGATCCGCTTCGGAAGCTGCAGCATGGACGGCGTGCTGCCGGGCGAAAGCGTCCGCCCCTCGCTGGAGGATGTGCGCGGCACGCCGCTCTGCTCGCGAAGCCTGATCGTGCAGACCCTGTACGAGCGCGCGAAGGAGTTCTTCCGCATCTATCGCGACGTCATCGAGAAGGCGGGCCATCTCGACAAGGTCCATGCCGTGATCATCACGGGCGGAGGCGCGAACCTTCGCGCCATCGACGAAGTTGCGCGAGACGTGTTTGGAGTTCCCGTGCGCATTGGTGCGCCGCTCTGCTTTGATGAGAAGAATGCTCTCTCCATGAGGCCGAACGCCAGCGTTGCCGCAGGCCTGTTGATGGCGGCCGACAAGACGAGGGCCGCAGGCGACAGCCGAAGCTACAGAACGCCGTCTCTCCTGAACCTTTCGGGAAGGATAAGAACCGTGTTTTTCGGGGACTACTGAGCCCGCCTGCCGAAGCTGTTCGAGGCGGCTCCGGCAAGCAGAAAAGCCAAAAGTCCGCCATAATTAAAAAATTCGACATTTTGGGGTAGAAAATGCCTTTTGAGATCCTGCAGGAACTTGATCCTCTGAACACCGTCATCAAGGTGATCGGCGTGGGCGGCGGCGGTGGCAATGCCGTCGAGCACATGATCACGCATGGTGCGAAGGGCATCGAATTTATCGCCGCGAACACGGACCATCAGGCCCTGTCTCGTTCGCGTGCGCACGTGAACATCCAGCTCGGCTCCACGGGCCTCGGCGCTGGTGCCAGGCCTGAAGTCGGCGCGGCCGCAGCTCAGGAAAAGCGCGAGCAGGTGGCCGAGGCCATCCGCGGCGCGCATCTGCTCTTCATCACCGCTGGCATGGGCGGCGGCACGGGAACGGGCGCTGCTCCCGTCATCGCCGAGATCGCCAAGGAAATGGGCATCCTCACGGTTGCCGTCGTCACGAAGCCCTTCAGCTTCGAAGGCGGCCGTCGCATGCGTTGCGCGGAAAAGGGCATCGAGAACCTCAAGGACAAGGTCGACTCGATGATCGTGATTCTCAACGAGAAGCTCGAGAGCGAATGCCCCCCGAACGCCACGATGAAGGAATGCTTTGAAATGAGCAACGAAGTGCTCTACAAGGCATGCGTGGGCATTGCGGAAATCATCCACACGCCTGGCACCATCAACGTCGACTTCGAGGACCTGAAGACGGTCATGAGCGAACGCGGCACGGCCATCATCGGTCTGGCGTCCGCCTCCGGTCCGGACCGCGCCCGCGTGGCTGCGGAAAAGGCCATCGCCTGTCCGCTTCTCGAAGGTGCGAACCTCCAGGGCGCCCGCGGCCTGCTCGCCTACTTCACGGGCAACGAGTCGGTCACGCTTGCCGAAATCAAGGAGGCCATGGCGGTGCTCAACACCTTCGTCCACAAGAGCGCCATCGTGATCTTCGGCTCCGCCATCTCCGAGGAGATGGGCGACGAGATCCGCGTGACCCTCGTGGCGACCGGCCTCGACCGTCCGCTCGATGCGAACGAACCCGGCTCGGGCGTTCAGGCTCCCGCAGTCTTCAACGCCTCGTCCGAAGCCCCCGCTGGCCTTCAGACCCCGGTCTTCGGCCAGACGCTGGAGGCCCCTGCGCCCGAACCCGCCGCTCAGCAGGGGGATGCCGCGGTTGACGTGTCCAAGTTCGTCATTCCGACCTATCTGAAGTAAGCCGCTCCGTCGGGCACGGCCCGTTCGGGGACCCAGAAGGAAGCCGGCGCGTCAAGCGCCGGTTTTCGTACGGAGATCACTCATGTTCAAGCAGCGCACGCTCAGGCAGTCCGTCGAGACCGTCGGGATCGGGCTTCACAGCGGCCGCAAGGTGCACCTCGTGCTTCGCCCCGCGGAACCCGACACGGGCATTCTCTACAGGCGCGTGGACATTCGTCCCGCCGTCGAGATTCCCGCTCATCCCCTCAACGTGAACGACACGCGCATGGCCACGACGGTCAACGTCGGCAAGGCCGCCGTGGCGACCATAGAGCATCTGATGAGCGCCTTCAACGGTCTCGGCATCGACAATGTGATCATCGAGGTTGACTCCGCCGAGATTCCGATCATGGATGGCTCGGGGGCGAGCTTCGTTTTCCTGCTTCACCAGGCGGGCATCGTCGAGCAGGACGCGCCCAAGCGCTTCGTGCGGGTGCTCAAGCCCGTCGAGGTTCGCGAGGGCGACAAGCTCGCAAGGCTTGAGCCGCACGAGGGCTTTCGTCTCACGTTCACCATCGCCTTCGGTCATCCTGCGATCGACCGCACGGAGCAGAAGGCGGACGTCGACTTCTCGCGCGTCACGTACGAGCAGGCGGTCTCTCGCGCCCGCACGTTCGGTTTCGTGCAGGACGTGGAGATGCTTCGCCGCATGGGGCTCGCTCAGGGCGGTTCGCTCGAGAACGCCATCGTGATGGACGAGTTCCGCATTCTCAATCCGGGCGGCCTGCGCGAGAACGACGAGTTCGTCAAGCACAAGATTCTGGACGCAATGGGCGACCTCTACGTGCTTGGTCATCCGCTTCTGGCGCATTACGTTGCGCACAAGTCGGGTCACGGCCTCAACAACCAGCTCCTGCGCGCTCTTCTTGCAGACGAGACGGCCTGGGAGTGGGCGACGTTCGACAAGGCCGAGGACTGTCCCGTCGACTTCTGGACGCAGAAGACCGATCAGGTCAGACCGTAAAGTCCCTCTGCAATCGCACGCGCGTCCTGCGGACGCTCCGACAGCGCCTTGGCGGCTTCCAGAAGCTGCGCAAGGCGCTTCGTGTTTTCAGGCGTCGGATTCTCCAGCATGGAAAGGCGTTCGGCCTCTCTGCGGATGTCGGCGTGAAGGGCCTCGGGGTAGTGGGCCTCATCGGGAGCGAGGGTTGGAATGTGGCTCATCAGGGCCTTGCGCATGCGCGGGGACGGCGTTTCGCGCGCGAGCGACGCGATGGCGGCCGCTGCAGCGGCGGAAACGCGCGGTGCGGCGGGCGGCGCCTG
>UMEL01001922.1_pt1 | contig 11296 bp, 13 predicted proteins | sample 1964741 | NCBI WGS metagenome assembly UMEL01 (sample SAMEA4836019, study PRJEB28245) | human gut metagenome | biome: gut microbiome; material: fecal sample | place: Denmark | collected 2008
CACTTCCGGTGCATTAAAAAAGTTGCGAAATCCCGGATCCGGAATATTCCATCCCTCTTCTCTACAGCAAAGTCCCTCAAATTCTCCAAAGCTCATCTCCTGGATCCGCTTATCCGGAACAATCGGAGCCTCCCTGTCCCCCAGGACGAGCCGTGCCGTCTCTGCCGCCCTTTTCAGCGGGCTTGTGTAACAGACCGCAAATGGAACATCTGCGAGTGCCGGAGCCGTCTCTTTTGCAAGTAGTTTTCCAAATTCATTCAGCGGAATATCCACCTGTCCCTGTAATTTTCTTTTTTTATTCCAGTCCGTCTCTCCATGACGGATCATATATATTTTCATCTCTTAGCTTCCTCCTGCTATCATTAAAAACACACGTATCCTCCGTGCCAGTCAGCATAGCGATTGGCACGGGAGTTAACAGTAACGATTATAGCACATTTTTCACCTTTCTTCCACCAAAAGGCTTGTTATTAAACTTTATGACAGTTATAATAAACGTAGTACAAAAAAGGAGATACTTGATTATGGAGAAAATTACCAGTTTCACAATAGACCATTTGAAACTTGTTCCTGGGCTTTACGTCTCACGTAAGGATTTTGCCGGCGAACAGGTCATTACAACCTTTGATATCCGCATGACCAATCCGAATGAAGAACCGGTTATGAATACTGCAGAAGTTCACACCATCGAACATCTTGGTGCAACCTTCCTTCGTAACCACAGGGACTACGCATCAAAAACACTTTACTTTGGACCAATGGGATGCCGTACCGGCTTCTACCTTCTTCTTGTAGGTGATTATGAATCAAAAGATATCGTTCCACTGATGAAAGAAATGTTTGCTTTTATCGCAGACTTCAATGGGGACGTACCGGGAGCTGCTGCAAAAGACTGCGGAAACTATCTGGACATGAACCTTCCGATGGCAAATTATATGGCAAAAAGATATCTGACTGAGGTTCTGGAAAATATTACAGAAAAACAGCTGGTTTATCCTGAATAAGCCTTACTATATGAACCTGAAAATGGGAGCCAAACATACCATCCATTGATTTTCTTCAAATGTTCCTGTATGTTTGCTCCCATTCCTGTTTTCAATCAAAACTCTCTATGATACACTTTCGGAATTTCTACCAGAACCTCTCTTCCGTTGTAACATAATCTGCCGGAAGATCAAATTCTTCGGTCTCAATTTCTTCTACGATCTGCATTTCATAAGCAGCTGCGATCCGGCAGATATCTTTCCGTTTTTCAAAATAACGATCATAAAATCCACCGCCATAACCGACACGGTTCTTTTTTTCATCAAAAACACTTCCCGGCAGGATTGCCAGTGTAGTCTGCCCTTCTCCGGCTTCATAAACAGGGCATTCTTTTTTCGGCTCCAGGATGCCATAAGCCCCCTTTTCCAGATCCTCAAAAGAATGTATCTGATAAAACTCCATCTCTTTTCCCGCTACCCGTGGCACATAGACCTTTTTTCCAAGCTCCCATGCCTTCTCGATCAGTGTTCCGGTTTCCACCTCTCCACGAAAATCAATATACGCAAGAAGGTTGTCTGCATTTTTAAATGTCTCTGTCTCTTCAATGCGTCTCATGATCCGTAGGCTCTTCTCCCGAACCTCTTCTTTTGGAAGTGCCTGTCTCATTTTCAGAATTTTTGCCCTAATTTCCTTTTTTCTGTCCATATTTCTCACCCAGATTTGTAATGGATCCATCCTTCTCCTTGATTGAAATGTTATTAAGCTGTCCACGAAGATTTCTTTTGAATGCATCTACATATTCCCGTCTGAGAATCTGCTGTTCTTTTTTCTCTTCCTCTGTCAGTCCTTCTGCTTTTGATTTTCTATATAATTCATTAATGCGTTCAATTTTTGCTGTCTCCATTTTTCTTTTGTCCCTTCTTTGTTTTTCTATATAATAATGTTATCTTTTTAATCAGCTGGAATAATTTTCCAGGAACCCATAAAGCTTGTCTTTTCCCTCTAACCGCTTTCCCTCCCGGATCTCATTCTGCAGTTCTTCCGGAAGCTCTTCGACACGGATATTCGTATATTCATAAATACTTGTCTGGTCGTCCAGATAAACAATCACATATCCGTTGCGGTTTTTCAGATAATACACCCCTTCTTTGTGTGCGCCACCCTGAGTGCTGACTGTCTGTTCTGTTTCCTGCTGCTCCGTCTGTTCTGTCCTTGCAATTTCTTTCCTGTAATTATAATCTGCATAATATGCATAAGATAAGATCGCAAGAATCAGAAGAGTCCCCGTTAAAAGACCAATATGATATCTTGTTTCCATAAGGAACACTCCTTTTTCTACAAGTATTGGTCTGCTTGGAGGATTTTATTCATTATGGGGGAATTTTTAGGTTGTGATATCAAATCATCCACAGCTTAGTAATATCTGCGTTCTTTTAATAAATGGCATTTTTTGCAGACTATTACAATTTGGTGACCTTTTGGGAGACCGAGGAGTTCTTTTTCGGACATGCCACCCATTTTAAGGAGAACGACTGCGTATACCGCTACTGCCACGATGAGGGCGATCAGGGTTGCAATTCTTCCTCCGATGAAGGTGTCAAGTACGAAATGCACTGCCCATGCCAAAATTGCCATAACAGCTCCGGCGATAGACGGAATAACAAAAGTCTTACGGCTCTCCTGAAGATATCCACATGCTTCACGGATATCATGTGCATTCATGATACACATGCATAAAGAGAACACAATCTTACTTCCAATCAGTGCATAAATGCCCCATTTGAACATAACAAGCATAATAAACAGAGATACAATATGTAGTATCAGGGATACCATTGCATTTTTTACCGGTTCCATCATACGGTCCAGACCCTGAAGCACTGTATTCGTAACGGTTGAAAGTGAATAAAATACCAGAGAAATTGCTCCGATCTTCAGCATAATTCCCTGTGTTACATTATCTACATTCGGCCACAGGAAATCCATGATAGGCTGACCAAGTGCAAAGAATCCAAACGCGCTTGGAATCGCGATCAACATCGTGTAACGAATAACTGTATAAATCCGGTTATGTAACAGTCTTCTGTCATGATTCTCTGCCGCGCTTACAAGCCCCGGGATCACAGATGATCCCAATGCACTCGCAACGGCAAGCGGTACGTTAAACAGGGTATAATACTGTCCTAATTTACCAAGAAGCTCTGCACAGACCGCCTCACTGGTTCCCTGTGCGCCCATGATCTTATTGAACATAGCACTGTCAATAACATTTGCACTGTTATAAATCGTTGTACTTAAAATGATCGGTGCGATCGTCAGAATCAGGATCTTGAAAATCGCACGGTAATCATCCAGTTCTTTCGAGGTATCCCGCTTCATCTGCCGCATCATCGGCTTGCGGAATACCACATAGCAGAACAGTAAGAACAGCAGACCGATCAGAGCACCGGCTACTGTACCAAGTGTACCTCCTGCTGCGGAATAGGCTGGTCCCAAAAGGTTATTCCCCTGCACCTTAGCCATCTGTTTTCCATTTTCCAGAAGAACGGCTGCACCTACAACGCTGACAATCGCATTGAGAAGCTGTTCAATGATCTGCGAAATTGCAGTCGGGATCATCGTTCCCATCCCCTGGAAATAGCCACGAAAAACTGCCATAATCGCACAAATCAGGAGTCCGGGAGCAAGCACCTTCAAAGAATAGCAGCTCATTTTGGCTCCCATCAGATATTCTGCGATCGCCTCTGCTCCAAAAAATACGATCACCATGATCGTGACACCAGATAGCGCAGCTATGATCAGCGATGCCTTCAATACCCTGAATGCATTTTTCCGTTCTCCTGCCGCCATTTTGAATGACACCAGCTTTGATACCGCAACCGGCAGACTGTAAGACGAAATGATCAGAGCAATAGAATACACCTGAAATGCCATATCATAATAGCCCTGCCCTTTAAGCCCCATAATATTGAGCATCGGGATCCGGTATACTGCCCCGATGATCTTTGTGATAATACCGGCTGCCGCAAGGATACTTCCCTGCATTAGAAAACTGCCGCCCTTTGATTTTTTCCTTTTACCCATACGTTAAAACCTCATACTTTTATCTATCTTGTAATTCCCAGCATCTCCAGAACTTCCCGCTGTTTCTTTTCCATCACGAGCCGTTCTTCATCTTCCATATGGTCATAACCTAATAAGTGCAACATACTGTGCGCAGTAAGGAAAGCAAATTCACGTTCTACCGAATGGCCATATTCTTCTGCCTGCTCCTTTGCGCGCTCTTTGGAAATCACAATATTGCCGAGCATCAGTTCTCCGGTCTCCGGATCAAATGAACTGTCATCTGTATCCAGATATGCATAATCAGCCGGTGACGGGAATTCCGTCATCGGAAATGACAGGACATCGGTTGCACGGTCGATTCCGCGAAATTCCAGGTTCATCTGTCGGATCTCCTCATTCATCGTAAGAAGAAGTTCTACCTGTGCCTCGTATGGACACTTCTCATAATCCAGGACTGCATCTGCAACTTTTGTCGCCAGTTCTTCATAAGGCAGCTTTAAATCCAATGCTCCCTCATCCTCTAAAAATAGTCTCATCTTGTTCCTCGTTTCTTTCTGTCTCTAGTGTGGGATTTTTTCTGTTCCTGCTTTTGCTCGTATTCCTCGTACGCTTTAACAATTCGCTGTACCAGCGGATGTCTGACAACATCCCGGCTGGTCAGACGGCAAATCGAAATATCTTCCAGATTCTTGACTACACTCACTGCCACATCAAGTCCGGATGTCTGTCCTGCCGGAAGGTCTTTCTGTGTAGAGTCTCCGGTGATCACGACTTTGGATCCAAAACCAATACGTGTCAGGAACATCTTCATCTGCGCCGGTGTGGTATTCTGTGCCTCATCCAGAATAATAAAAGCGTTGTCAAGGGTTCTGCCTCGCATATAGGCAAGAGGCGCAACCTCGATCAGCCCTTTTTCTGAATTCTTGATAAAGCTTTCTGCTCCCATGATCTGATAGAGTGCATCATAAAGTGGTCTTAAATATGGATCGATCTTGCTCTGCAGATCTCCCGGCAAAAAGCCAAGCTTTTCTCCTGCTTCAATTGCCGGACGTGTCAGAATGATACGCCCCACTTCATTGCGTTTGAACGCCGTGATTGCCATTGCCATCGCCAGATAAGTTTTACCGGTTCCGGCAGGGCCAAGGCCAAAGGTAATCATCTTTTCCCGGATCGCATCCACATATTTCTTCTGTCCGAGCGTCTTTGGTTTGATTGGCTTTCCCTGAAGTGTATGACAGATCAGGTCTTTATCAATTGTCAGAATATCTTCCGCGCTGTCTTCCATCGTAAGGGACAGGGCATAGTCTACATTCTGCTCCTGGATCGTGTTTCCGCGCCTGGAAAGCTCGGTAAGCTGCGACAATACCTGCTGCGCCCTCTCTACATTCTTTTCTTCTCCAAGGACTTTCACCTTTCCATTTCGCGCGATCAGTGTAACATGTAAAGCTCTCTCAATTTTTTTTGCAAATATATCGAACTGGCCAAACACATTTTTTTCATGTTCAGCCGGTATGTCTATCATGGTCTCAAGAATTCCCATAAATCAGTTTCCTTCCTGCTGTATATTTTCTGCATCTGCCTTCGGCAGTTCATGTACCGTTCCTTTTTGTACAATTCCGAACGGTCCGGATAAAACCAGTTTCCCCTTTGCCGAATACCGGTTCGTCTCCCTGTATATTTTAACATCATTCTCTGAAATTTGAACCCCTTTTTTCTCTAATCGGGCGCAAAACTTCTCAAAATTATAGGACAGAATTTCTCTTGCTTCCCTGTCTGTATAAGAAATCTCCTCTTTTCTGCTCTCTTTGCTCCGTTCAACTCTTACCGAGACCGGAAATGGAAAGTGTCTCTCCAAATACAGGATATATCTGCAGGTCAGCGCATTATATTCCGGGTAAGGTAGCTCCCGCCTGCCAAAAAGATACAGCCTTCCCGGTGTTTCTATCCAGAACCTCCAGCTCTTCTTGCCGGTATCTTTCCATACCGGATGCAGCCTGTCAAGAATATCTGTATACGCAACCGTTGTCTGTGCTATTATGTCTGCATCCGATACCCGGTACTGGTATCCTGTCACCTCATCTGAATCATTCTTTACTTCCACACTTCCACTCACAAGGATCTCTCCTTTTTTTACCTCACTGCCTTCCCGGACAAGCGGATTCCCTTTTCGTGTAATGATCTTCTGAATGATCCCGTCCGCTTCTGCCACAATATCCATCGGCGCTTCCGCCTCAGCTTCTGTCTGCAGCTCCTTCCGGTCAGGATTCTCCCTGACTTTAATCTTCAGACAACTCCCATGAACATAGGCTGAAACCCAGATAATATCGTCGTATTCCATACGAATATCTTTTTCAATCCGGTCACAGTCTACATTCTTTTTTGCCATTCCACAGGCAATTCCCTTTTCTGTCAGAAAAGAAAGCAAAACCTCATCTGTCCTTGCAAGGTTTCCATCAATCTGAATCCTCCATATAAAAGAAGAAAGCAGAAAGATCAGACAGATTGCGATGACCGATCCTGTAAAAAAAAGCTTCCGTCCACGGTATTTATGTATAAAAAACGGGACTCCTCTTTTCTGGGTGATCCGTACCTTTACCCTGCTCTTCCTGACCATTGGTCGCAGTCTGCGGAAATCCCGGACGCGGATATTCATCTCATATGCCCCTTTTGCCGGTCTCAGATTCCAGAGAAAAATCCCATGATAACAGCAAAGATTTAAAAAACGTTCCGGTGAATATCCTTCAACTCTGATGCGCAGGTATCCGGCAAGATTATTCAGAATATATCGCAGCATCTTCGTCATCCCTTCCTAAGAATACTCAATTTTCTCTACCTTTCCGGTAATCTTCATATCGGTTGTTGTATAGTAGTTGATCTCAAGTGATTTCCCTGTGATGCGAATCTGCCCGCTACGTACATTTATACGGATCAGCTGTTCAGTATATTCCAGAATTCCACGGTAATTCTCTATATTCACTTCATAATGTCCTGTAAGAGTCAGAATCGGGACACCCAGCACCACATCCTTCGGCAAATTTGCTGCATCTGCCATGCGATACCTTCGTGTCCCGTCTTCTTGTTCGGATCTCTGTCTCATATTGCCGCATATACCGTTTTGTTGACAGTGTATGCTTCAGAACCACATAATATTCCTATGCTGTATAATTGCTGAATTTTCCTGGGAGCAGTCTTCCAGCACATGCATGAATTTCGATCTGACCTTTTTCTCCGGCAATAAACTTTAATACCGTTGTCTCATCTGACAGTTCCGGTGTCGGTCTGCCAATCGTAAGCACATTCTTCTTTGCGTAAGTTGTAAAGGTATATTCACTGCCCGGTCGCAGAGAACAGATGGGTCTGCCATTTAAGAAAAATGCATCCTGTCCGCCAGTATAACCGCCCTCTTCTTCGATAATACGGATCGTTGCCGGAGCAAAAAGGCAATCCGGTTCCTGCTGTGGCTGTTCCCAGACATTCTGTTGATTATCCCAGCCGTTCTGATTCTGGTTCCATCCATTTTGCTGATTATCCCAGCTGTTCTGGTTCTGGTTCCATCCATTTTGCTGATTATTCCAGCCGTTCTGATTCTGGTTCCATCCATTTTGCTGATTATCCCAGCTGTTCTGGTTCTGGTTCCATCCATTTTGCTGATTATTCCAGCCGTTCTGATTCTGGTTCCATCCATTTTGCTGATTATCCCAGCTGTTCTGGTTCTGGTTCCATCCATTTGGCTGATTATCCCAGCCGTTCTGGCTCTGATTCCATCCACCTGACTGATTATTCCATCCATTTGGCTGGTCTTCTGGTCTGTAATTTCCCATCGGTGCTTTTTTTGCAACCCAGTAAGAAGTGAAACCGCCAATTGCAGCTCCGATAATTCCAAAAAAATATGCCCCGTAAAATGCATTATCACCTGCATTCAAAAGCTGCATCAGCCAGGCTCCGACAAAAGTACCGGTAAATTCAAGGCCAAACCACAATCCCAGTGTCAATGCACGATATTTTTTTGGATTCTGTCCTCTTTCTATCGCGTGCTTTCCATTCACACGCCAAAGCCATATAAGACAAATAATTTCTAACATTTGTTTTCCCTCTTTCGCGCTTCTATTTTGTTACATAAAAGTATTATATCTTCAATCGCAGCTGAAAACAATCCATTATTCTGTGAAAACTTTATAAAATCGAACAGACTGGCTCCTCCATGATCCGGATATACAAAAAAATCGATCCTACTTTTCCTGTGATTGTAAGATCGATTTTTCATTTCTTTGTTATACTTGAATTCTCGCGGCGGCATCCTGGCTGATAGCGAACCGCTTCTGGTCAGATGCTATAATCATCATACCACTGGCATCATTCTGGATCACATGGATTTCGCTGCCCTCTTTGATTTTGAATTCCTTTAATTTTTCTAGCACCTCCGGTACTCCGAACATCCATTTGATCGTGTACCATTTTCCCGGAACAGCTGTTGATAATGCCTGCATTTTTACACCTTCTTTTTTTCTCCTTTGACTTTACTACAGTATACTCGCTTTCATATTGGTTAGTCAACGGCAATGTTTTTTAGTTATTATATACACAATTCCATTCAATAGCCATATTTAACAATTATTTTCAGAATTCAACTTCTGTTTTATCACCCTCACTATAAGTTTGAGACTATATTATCCGAACATCTTAAAAACTTAATTTATAAAAAATATGAGAAAACAAATTTACTTTTTTAAGCGGTTTTATCTGAAAAATTGAAAAACAACGGAACTTTCCACCTTGTATTTACAAGAAATTTTGAACGTGCTATCCTCCCACTATCGACAACGTCGAAAATATGAAATGACAATCGCAGCACAGACATGCAGAAAGAGGAATCATTATGAATTTAGAAAAAATAAGAATGGAATCAGATTCAATCGGAGAAATGGAGGTTCCTGCAGATGCATACTACGGTGTGCAGTCCCTTCGCGCAAAGCAGAATTTCCCGATCACAGGAAACAAGTTGCATCCACTTTTCATTCAGAACCTGGCAAAAATAAAAAAAGCCGCCGCACTCACCAACCGGAGTGCTCTCAGGCTTCCTGTTACCAAAGCATCCGCCATCATCAAAGCCTGCGATGAAATTGTAGAAGGCAAATTTTGTGACGAATTTATTGTTGATGCAATTCAGGGCGGTGCCGGAACCAGTGCAAATATGAATATAAATGAAGTGATCGCAAATCGTGCCGAAGAAATTCTCGGTGGGAAAAAGGGCGCATACCAGCTAGTCCATCCTAATGATCATGTCAATATGGCTCAGTCAACCAATGATGTGATTCCGACAGCAGGAAAGCTGACCGTTCTCGATCTGTTAAAGCCTCTCACAAAGGAACTTGACCGTCTTGCTGTCTGCCTCACAGAAAAAAGCGAAGAATTTGATGATGTTCTGAAAATGGGAAGAACACAGCTGCAGGATGCCGTTCCGATGCGTCTTGGTCAGACATTTCACAGTTATTCCTCTATGGTACGACGGGATGTAGAACGTATCTGCAGCATCTCTCATGAAATGTATACCTTAAATCTTGGCGGAACTGCGATTGGAAGTGCCATCAACGTCTCTGAAATCTATCTTCATAACATTGTCCCGAAGCTCAAAAAAGTAACCGGCTATCCTCTGAAACAGGCAGATGATCTGTTTGATGCCACAGAGAATCTGGACGGATTCGTTGCCATATCCGGTGCCGTAAAGACCTGTGCCATAGATCTCTCCAAAATGTGCAACGATCTCCGGCTTCTCTCTTCCGGTCCAAAAACAGGACTTGGCGAGATCAACCTTCCTGCACGTCAGAATGGCTCCTCCATCATGCCTGGAAAAATCAATCCGGTCATTCCGGAGGTCGTCACACAGGTCGCTTTCCATATCGTAGGTCACGATACAACCATCACAATGGCTGCTGAAGCAGGTCAAATGGAACTCAATGCTTTCGAGCCTGTCGTATTCTATAACCTGTTCGAATCGATCAGCACTCTTCAGGAGGCTGTCTCTACTCTGATCGACAATTGTATCAGCGGAATCACGGCAAACCGCGAAAGATGCCTGTCCCTGATGGAAAGCAGTGCCGGAATCGCAACCGCCCTCTGCCCGTATCTGGGATATAAAACCTCCGCAAGAATCGCGAAAACATCTCTGAAAACCGGAAAAATTGTACGAGAGCTGGTTCTGGAAGAAAATCTGATCAAGGCAGACGAGCTGGATGAAATTCTGGATGCTTATGCAATGACCGAACCTGAAGTCATACTCATAAAAGAAGCAATGTAACAAGACAAAAGCCCCAGGATCTATCAACTCATTACCCGTGATAAATCCTGGGGCTTCCTTCATTTAAAATACCACCGTTTCCCCTGTTCCAAGTGCATGTACCATTTCGCCAAGTTCTTTTTTCAGAATCCCGAATGCAATATTTCCGGTACAGTGACCGGTATAGATTTCCTCTACGCCAAGCCCTTTCAATTCCTGCGCAGTTTCCACAACCTCTTCCTCTGGTATGGCAAGTGTATCCATGCCCGAGAGCTTCATCATATGGAATCCACCGACAACCGCATAGACCTTTTGCCCGCCGAGTGCCATCTGCACTTCTCGCACAATATTGACAATTCCCCCATGGGAACAGCTATTAAATATCACCAGTCCTTTTCCCGTCTCAAAAACCACACTCTGCTCATGTGCAAAATCATCTGCAATAAACTCTTCACCGATTTTCCGGTACATGTGCGCCCTGCGTCCCATCTCATAAAGACCGCCGGTAAAATGCGGTACGACCCAGACGCCTTTTTCAACTTCACAGACTGCATTTAACGGACGGAACCGCTCTTTATAATTTTCCAGAAGATGCTGCGGAATTCCAATATATTTATCTTTTCCTTCTGTCCGGTAAAAACAGTTCTCAGCAGACGTCTCCTGCATATAGACCGCTGCTTTGTCATTCTCCTTAAAAAACTCCTCGAAACCGCCACTGTGGTCATAATGTGCATGGGATAAAAACGCCGTATCTACTTTCGAAAGATCAATCCCCAGCTCCTTTGCATTTTCTGCAAAGAGTGCTGTTGCGCCAGTATCCAGAAGGTACGTCTTTCCCTCATATTCGATATAAACCGACAGTCCATGTTCTGCACAAAGTCTGCATCTGGAACTGTTTTCTACTAATACTACCATCTTCATATGAATCAGCCGTTACTGAAAACTTATAAAAAGTTACAAACTTCTATGTTT
>UMEL01052019.1_pt1 | contig 11263 bp, 10 predicted proteins | sample 1964741 | NCBI WGS metagenome assembly UMEL01 (sample SAMEA4836019, study PRJEB28245) | human gut metagenome | biome: gut microbiome; material: fecal sample | place: Denmark | collected 2008
AACGACTGAATTTGATTTTTGCGAAAAAATCTTGACACTATCCGTCTGTGTAGGACGTACGGTTCACTGCATTGTACAGACTCAGCAGGTTTTCCCTGTCCTGAAACAGCCTGCGAAAAATCGTATCCTTGTAGTCTCTCCTAGCTGGCAATGCAGAACCAGACACTGTTCCGTTTCTTTCCGTATTCATTTGTCCTCCTTCGCAGGAGAACGAAAATCTCCTGCTTTTTCATTATTTTTTGGAAAAGCATAGATTTTCTGAAATGATAATTAGAATCGTAGACAGCCATGAATCGGCCTGTGATAAGAAATATATGCTTTAAGATAAGTATAACATGTGGGGAGGGGGAAGGCAAGGTGGGATGCCTTCCCTGAATGTGCTTTAACATCTTCTCAACATTTTACAAAATATTTATTTACATTAATCTCTTCCAAATAAATCGCGTGTATAAACCTTATTTCTCACATCATCCAAAACTGAATCATAGCGATTGGCAATAATTGCTTGACTTATTGTCTTAAATTTTTCCAATTTATTCACCACATAACTTCCAAAAAATGTAGTACCGTCCTCCAGAGTTGGCTCATAAATAATCACTGTAGCACCTTTTGCTTTAATTCGTTTCATGACTCCCTGAATAGAAGACTGGCGGAAATTATCAGAATTACTCTTCATAGTTAAACGATAAACGCCAATCACTACTTCCTTTCCCATCGTTTTATCATATTCGCTGTTTGCTTCATAAGCTCCAGCCAATTCCAGTACCCTATCTGCAATAAAATCCTTTCTTGTCCTATTGCTTTCTACAATAGCCTCAATCAAATTTTCTGGTACATCCTGATAATTAGCCAGAAGCTGCTTCGTATCTTTAGGCAGACAATACCCTCCATAGCCAAAGGATGGATTATTATATTGCATGCCAATACGAGGATCCAGGCACACACCCTGAATGATTTTTCTGGTATCCAGTCCTTTCATTTCAGCGTAAGTATCCAATTCATTAAAATATGAAACCCTGAGAGCAAGGTATGTATTAGCAAACAGCTTCACTGCTTCCGCTTCTGTATATCCCATAAACAAAGTCTCTATATTCTCTTTTATTGCCCCCTCCTGTAAAAGTTCAGAAAAAAGATGAGCAGCCCTTACAAGCCGCTCATCTTTCATATCTGTTCCTACAATAATTCTGCTCGGATATAAATTATCATATAATGCTTTACTCTCTCGAAGAAATTCTGGACTGAACAAAATATTAGTAATATTGAACTTCTTCCTCACCTGTTCTGTATATCCTACCGGAATAGTAGATTTGATAACCATAACCGCATTGGGATTATATTGTAATATCTGCTTAATCACTGTTTCTACTGCAGATGTATCAAAAAAATTTTTCTTGCTATCATAATTAGTAGGAGCTGCAATAACCACAAAGTCTGCTTCTTTATAGGCAGATTCTGCATTTAACGTAGCCGTCAAATTTAATGTTCTGTTTGCCAAATACTCTTCTATGTAATCGTCCTGAATCGGAGACTTTTTCTGATTAATTAACTCCACCTTTTCTGGAATAATATCCACAGCGGTAACTTGGTGGTGTTGAGCTAATAATGTGGCTATAGACAGGCCTACATACCCTGTTCCTGCAACTGCAATTCTCATGTTAATACCTCATCTATTCATTATCATCCTTTGTATTTTTCAAATCATACATATTAACTTGATTAACTGCTACTTTAGCATCATGATAATATCCATCATTCAATACATATAATACATCATCAACAATTGCAATTCCTTCAATCGCATATGAATCTTGTAATTCATATACAGGTTTAATCTCATTCGTTTCAAATCTACCATATAAATATAACTTTCTTTAGAATAATTTGAACCAACTGAAAGATATATTAAATTATTTTCTTCATCTAAAAATATTTGATCTTGTCCTTTGATTTTCAGTTTTATTTTCCTTTTAACTTTTCCATCATATGTACAATTATACAAATATTTTTTTGTTAAAACCCACAATGTATTACTTCTACTATCGTTTGCAATTCCAGATGGCTCCAACATATCAATGTAGCCTATTTCTTGTCCATTTTCATTTATATGTCTAATTTTATTTTCCCCATAAGAACATAACCAGATGGTTCCATCCGACGCTTTGCATACTCCTTGTATATCCTTCATTTTTTCAAAACTTAAATAACAAGGTATACTGCTTGTAATAGACGAAAAATCTTTTTCAACTACTTCTATTGTAGCTTTAAACTGTTTATCATTCGGCTTATATTTACCTGCATTTCCTACTAAAAAGCAATTTTCTTCCTTATCATAAAAAAGACCTGTACATGTAAAACCTAAACCATCCTTTTTATCTGGCAATTTTAATATTCGATCAGCATAGATTTTAGTACAATTTTTCCGCAAAATCTCCACTTTAATATATGGAATCAAAAAAGCTAATGCCAAAATAAAAAAAGAAAAAAACACTATAAAAACTATATATTTTTTATTTACTTTTATCATAACTTTTTCTATTCTCCCAATAAAAATATCCTTTTTTTCCAGCTAATATTATAAATATAAGAATACTTAACACAATCATATATCTCATAATCAAATTTTTATATATAGCTGTTATAAATAACGCAACCATGCTTGTTGTTAGTAAAATAATCATTTGTAATTTTGTATTAAAATAAGTTTTCATACATATTTCGTTTATAGAACACTCTTTTTTCGCTAATACAAAATACAATATCATAGTAAGTAAATAACTTGCTAAAGAAGTATATCCACCAGCAACAAATCCATATGCTGGAATAAAAATCACATTCAATATTATGTTACAAACAGCCGAAAAAACAGAAGCAATTAAGATATATGTAGTTTTTTTATAGAAAAAAAGAACATTCACATATTGTTGATATATATACATAACAATAACACTTATTGCTAACGGCGGTATCACCCATATCGCCTCTAAGTATTTTTTCCCTCCCAGAACAAAAATTAATTCTGGAGCTAATACTATTTCTATAAAAACACAAAAAGCTACTATTATTGTTCCTATTGTTATAAATTTGCTTTTATCTTTGGAGCAATTTCGCATTTTCAGTTCTTTAAATAGCCATGATTGTAACGATAAATTTAACGCACCACTAATAATAAAAATAATCATTGCAGCACTATATGATACACTATATAAAGCTGCATCTGCATATCCATCAATTTTCTGTATCATTAAACGGTCAGATTGGTTTAACAATATCATAGATAGATAATATGGAACTAATGGCAAATTGTATTTCAAAGCTTCGACCGCAAAACTTTTTTTCCATAAAATAAAAGTATCTTTATAATTAGATATAAAAAATGGGACTGCAATAACCAGTTGAATTACTGTTCTTGTAACGACAATATAGAATATTGGATCATTTAGATTTAAAAAAACTGTTAGTGCTCCAACTATCGGACCAATAAGTCCGTATATTATTATTGCAAGCAACATCTTTTTGTATTGATTATCAACTCTTTGTCTTGATGACCATAATCCAAAACTTATCGTTCCCAGAAAAGAACTTATCATTGTTATGCTTAACGATACATTTATACCTGTATAATAATTAATTGTTTTATAAAATATTAAATATATGAATATCCAAATTATGATCAATACAATACTCAAAGATTGCATTGTAGCTGTATATGCTGCTCTATTACTATCCTCTTGAACTATTCCAGCAATATAACCATTACTGTATATTCTTAATGTTACAATAATTTCAAAAATTTCTGTCCAAGACATAAATGTACTATATATACCATATTCATTAACAGTCAAATAATGAGTTAATATTATCATTACTAACCATGGCGCAATTTTTTGGATTATGTTTCCTATAGCATACCAAGCAGCTGCTTTCATTTCTATTGGCATATATTTGTACTTTTTTATTGCATTATTTAAAAAAAGTTTCATTTTAACTCACTTAATTATTCTATAATGACTGATACAAATTTTTGTCTCCAAAAAAGAATATTGCTATAAAAATAGTTGATAAATAATGAATCCATATACTAGATCCTGTCATTCCAATTCCTATATAACACACCATTAAAAAATAAATAAATTTTCTACATTTTAAAGAAGCAATATTTTTTAGTATTCTGCCTCTAACTATAATACTTCCGAAAACTATAATGCTTCCTCCTAGTCCAAAGCATGTCAAAAATTGCAATAGAATATTATGTGTATAATAATATTCTCCAGAAGTAATATATAGTGGAATCCCAAATCCTCCAGGTAATCCCATTCTACTTTTTATATATTCTATACATACCGTGTATATATAATCCCTATTAGTTAAATAAACTTCATCATTTTTAATTTGATCTATTAGCAAATTTACGCTTCTAGATTCTATTCCATACTGAGATAACTGTTGATTTATCCAATATAATAAATCAAGTAAATTACTTAACAAAACACAAGAAAAAATTATTGTTCCTAAAATAAGTATTACTTTTTTCCATAGTTTTATTTTCTCTGAATACACATATGAAATAAAAATCATACACACTGATATGACTGCTGCCATACGTCCCCCCAGCACTGCTGTTACAAGAATATTAAAAGCTATATTAATATACAGCCATTTTCTTTTTTCGATTCCTTGCAGAACCATATATGAACCTATAAATACATTTGGTACACAAATACTTGTAAATATAGAATAAGGAATCAGTTCTTGTTTCAGTAGCACAATAGCAAGTAATACCAGCGGTAAATTTCTTTTAGAAAAAAGCCACCACTTTTCAATAAAAACTTTTAAATCAAATAAACTATTTGATATACATAAGCATGGAATCGATACTCTAATTAAAGCCTGTACGCCCTCTATAACCACATAATATTTGTAAGGTACAATAGCACAATTAATCAATATTACAGCAAAAAACATACACAAAAACAAAAGTACAAATCTATTAATTTTCACCGTAATAGCTACTGCAAATACCGCAAGCAACATATATATTATATATTCACTTATTGGAGGAAATTTAAATACATGTTCCAAAATATTTACAACATACGGAACATAAATATAGGCTACTAATATAATAGATAATAACTCCTTTTTCTTGTGTATGTTTCTTTGTATATTACTCATATAACACCTTATTTCTTATGTTTTTTAATTACCTTACTGTATATTTCTTTCCAATCATAACATGCTGTTTTTAAAAATATAAAAGGATATTTTTTTTCATAATTTCTCTTTTTCTTTTCATCCCATATTTTATTACTATCGACTAATTTTTTCGAAAATGCTTCTTTAACTTCTGCTGATAGCCACTCTCTTCCGTCATCACAAATTCTATTTCTAATATCCGCGTATGTTGGCGTTGTTAACTCAGGAATAACTCCTAACGTTAAAAATGCGTGACCATTATAACAATATGGCTGTCTGCAATGTTTCCCCACTGGTTCAAATATAATTGGTTTTTCTGGGTTCTTAAAAATATTTTGATTACTCATCTGACCATAACATGGTTTAGCTGCTCCAGTACCTAAATCAACATATAAAGTCCATGCCCCTGCATAACAAAAATCTTTTACTTTTTTTTGAAAAATATCCAATTTAAAGTCAAACATGGTTGATTTAAATTTTTTCCAAACACTTTTATATTCCTCTCTTGACATAGAGGTTAGAATTTCTTTTTTATCAGTCAAATCATTTCTTCCAACAGTAATTTGACATATTGCTCCTAGCTCCTGCTTACATAATTTGATAATATCATCAATGTCCGCAACAAGAGAATCATGTGGCATCAATTCAACTGTAAATGAACAGCCCTTTTCCCGCATTTTTTTAATATTTGAAAAATATCTATCCAGCCACCCTCTTTTCTTTAATTCTGCATAGTGAAAAGAAAACTTAAATTCTAAGTGTTCTAATAGCTCTCTTGGAAATTCTGCAATTTCATCGAATCTGCTTGTTAAAGTACCATTTGTTACTACTTCCAAAAAATGCCCTTGCAACAGTAAATGATAAATATATTTTGGCATCTCTTTAGGGATTAGTGTTTCTCCTCCTCCTGTTAAATTAATAATGCAAGTTCCTCCCAAGCGCTCTCTCGAAAGGCATTTCCCAACATATTCTGGACTATATAAAAAACTGGCCTCCCCTTTTTCATTTTCTTGAAGAGCTGAAATATAGCAATATTCACATTTTAAATTACAGTTTTTAATTGGAACATTAACAACTAACAATCTCTTAATATCCATTTTAATCCTCTCGTATTACCTCTGCCATATTTTCAAATTGATTTAGCAATTTTTTTCTGTCATAACTTTGATGTTTCCATACACTAGTTTTTTCTATCTTTTCAAACACTTCATTTAATGAAGCTGCTTTGTCAATTAAATTAGTATCATCCAGCCACTCTGCAACCCCAAAAACTTTTCCTGTTTTGTTATCTAAAACAATACATGGTGTTCCATTTAAAACTGAAAAAAGCATTGCATGTAAACGATCTGTAATAGTAACTTTGCTATTCGCGAAATTTGTCCACATTTCTTTTAATTTTTTTCTTCTTTGTTTTAATGGAACAGGTGATTTCACAATAGTGTTAATCTCTTTAATATTGTATTTTTGTTTTATTTCACTCAAAAATTCAGTTACATTTTCCTGTTTGGACTCACAATCTTTTCTCAAACATATATTAATATTTTTTTTGTCTATATCACATTTTTTTGGTGTTTCCACTCCTTTTCCATATAAAACCATATCAGGAGCTAAATATACATTTGATTTTCCAACCAAGTCAAAATTCTGCTTTATAAAATCATACGATTGTTTTTCTCTTACAAATATATGCAAATCATTATGCTTTTTAAAAATTTCTTTTGTGGTTTTACACTCTTCTATTCCAAATTCGTCAAAAGTATAATATACTGTTTGCGGAAGAATAACAACTTTGTTGTTTTGATATTCTTCTATTATTTCACGAATCACATTTTCATTATGTAACCATAAGTTCCCCATCCATCCCCCACCGGAAATTACAATTAAATCTTCTTCTGTTGCTAGCTTCTTTATTTTTTCTTTTTTCACATGATACAATGGCATTAAAATTTCAAAGTATTCATAATCGGGAAAAAAATCTTGAAAAAAATATTCTTCTTGAAGTGCAATTGCATGATCTCCCAGATTTCCATGTACAGGAGTCCCAAATAAAAATATTTTTTTCTCCCTGCTTTTTTCAATTTTTCTTATCTCTTTATACCATGTCGGATAAGAAACTGCCAATTTAATTTTCTCTTTTAATATATTCATTATAACCCTCAAAAAAATATTTAAAATTATTTTCTTTCTTGAGCAGTAAGTCCCTCATCAGCACTAACAGACAAATAAATATATTGTAATTTTTTCCATATACTGCACCTTTCGCAATAACTTGCTGATTGCTGCTTACTCCTTGCTTTTTTTTATGATAAACCGTTACTATCGGCTTATAAAAAATGCCTTTTTTTTCATAATTATTTAAAAGAAAATCCACTTCCTCTCCACATACAAACTCGCTACCAAGCCCTAAATGCTCATTGAATTCTGGACACTTAACAGCGTTCTTCTTGAAAGCAATTTCTATAGACGATCTCGACATGAGTTGTAATCTATATTTAATAAACTTTTCTTTTGAATTGTATTTTTTATACATGACATTTTGTTCTGGATCATAAATTTGTGATAAAATAACTTTAGCTGATTTTTGTTCCTGAAATGTTCTAACAATAGTTTCAAATGCATTTTCTGGATACCAACAATCATCATCAGATAATGCGATAATTTCACCAGATGCTACTTCTAATCCTTTATTTCTTGCTTTTGATAAACCTTTGACTGTCATTCTAATTTGTTTTAAATCTAAGTTTACATATTTAGAAATCAAGGTTTGCATTTTTTCATAATTGCCCTGCATTATGACTATAACTTCAATTTTTTTATATGACTGTCTATCTAAACTTTCTAGTAATCTATTTATTTCTTGCTCTCTATTTCCTAGAGTTGGCACTAAAATTGATATTTTCATTTTTTATTCCTATTTAATCTTTAACATTTTAATTACACACCAATATGTAATATGGAACAAACTTCTTGCCACACTAAGATGTTCTATATCTCTATATAAAATCCAATGATATTTTATTACTTTAAATTTATTACTGGAAATTGAATTTTTTCTTATCCTGTATTTTGCAAGTACTGATTCTATTCCGTATATATATTTTTCTTGTTTCAACATCTTTAGCCATAATGCATCATCATTACGTTTACGAATATTAGGTACTGTAAATTTACCCATTTTTTCCACATTATACATAACTGTAGAATTTCCTACTGGACAATCTAATAGTAAACGATTATAGTCCACCTTTGGCACAGACTTTATAACTTTGTTCAGTTTTTTCCCCTCTTCATCTATTTGCTCATATGAAGTACAGGAAAAAGCAATATTATGTTTCTCCATAAATGATAACTGTCTTTTCAGCTTATCCTCTGTCCAAATATCGTCCGAATCCAAAAATGCCATATAATTACCATTTGCTATTTCCATCGCCCTTGTCCTTGCAACAGCTGCTCCCGAATTTTTTTTCAAGCAAAAATATTTAATTCTAGTATCATTGTGCATATATTTTTCAACAATTTCTTTAGTATTATCTGTTGAACAATCATCAACAATGATCATTTCCCATTTTTGATATGTTTGCATTTGAACAGACTTTATTGTTTCTCCTAAAAAATCTGCACAATTATATGTCGGTGTTATGACAGATATCAATCCTTTTTCCATATTTATACCCCTACCTCATCATAGCAAAAACCGTTCGAATCATCGTCTTTATATTCTCTGCTACAGAAAACGCCTTCAGTTCCTGCAGGTTTATTTCCATCTTCTCCCCCAGCACGTCTTCCACATATACCTCGTCTGCGATTCTGCCTGCCTCTACACCGGCTGCAATCCTCTGATCCTCGTCCTTAAACTGGACGCTGGCCTCTGAGGTGACGCCTGCTGGTAAAAGCAGGGTAGCGTACATTTCATCGGTATACTGCTTCACATACTTCACTACCTCCGGGCGGGTTCCCACAAAGCTCATTTCTCCCTTCCAGATATTGATGAGCTGGGGAAGCTCATCCAGGCGGCAGCCTCTCAGTTTCTTTCCTATCCGCGTAATTCTGGCGTCTCCCTGAGTTGTCACCAGGCTTCCTTTTTTATCTGCATCCTGTACCATGGTGCGGAATTTATAAATACGGAATCTTCTTCCATACTGGGTGACTCGTTCCTGGCGGTAAAAAACTGGCCCCTCTGAATCCAGACGGATCAGAATAGCCAGCACAGCCAGCACAGGAGAAAGCGCCGCCAGCATCAGAGATGATACCGTAAAATCAAACACTCGTTTTAGAAACAGCTGTCCTTTTTTACGGTTTAAGCTGTCATAATAGGGTCTCACTGCCTCTGTCCTCATGAAATCTGGCAGTTCCTCCCATTCTCTCCAAAGAATATGCTCTTTTCTATTCTTCTGCTTTTTCTTTTTATCGCTCTGCCTGGTCATTTTCTCCCTGTTTCCTTTTCTATGTATTTTTTCCTATCGTTTTATCTGTCCATAAGCAGAAGCTCCCGCACTGTATGAATGACATAATCGACCTGTTCATCTGTCAGGCTGGTATGTAACGGCAGGGTAATTTCATTTTCATACATATGGTAAGCATTGGGATAATTCTCAATATCAAATCCCAGCTTTTTATAAGCCGTGTGCATGGGAAGAGGTTTGTAGTGGACATTGGAGGCGATACCTCTCTCTGCCAGCTTCTCAATAAACTGATTCCTCTCCTCCACACCTTTTCCTGTCAGCCTCATTAAATACAGGTGACGGCTGGAATGACAGTCCCCCTCATCGTGTTTCAGAGTCTCCACTGGAAGATCCGCAAAGCCCTTCTCATACCGATCGATAATATCTCTTCTCCGCTTTAAAAGTCCTGGATACCGTTTCATCTGTACCAGACCAATAGCAGCCATAATGTCTGTCATGTTGCACTTATAATAGGGGCCTATAATGTCGTATTCCCAGGCTCCCAGTTTTGTCTTAGCCAGGGCATCCTTATTCTGTCCGTGCAGGGAAAGAAGCTGGTACTGATTGTAAATCCAGCTGCTGTCAATGCCTGGAATCTCTTTCCAGACCACAGCCCCTCCCTCTGCTGTCGTGAGATTTTTGACTGCATGGAAGGAAAAACTGGTAAAATCGGCAAACTGTCCGCACATATTTCCGCCCTTGGACGCACCGAACGCATGGGCGGCATCGGCAATTATGGCAACTCTTCCTATCGCATTCTGAATATCGTTATTTCCGTGAAATAATGCCTTCTTCTTTTCTGCAATCTCAAAAATCCTGTCGTAATCGCAGATCACTCCTGCCAGATCCACCGGAATAATTGCCTTCGTCTTCTCTGTCACTGCATCTTCCAGTTTTTCGTAGTCCATCTCATAGGAACCTGGCGCTGTATCAATCAGTTTCAGCTTTGCTCCCACATGACATACTACGCTGGCACTGGCTGTATAGGTGTAGGTGCTTGTAATAACTTCATCTCCTTCTCCAATTCCCAGCAGGCGAAGTGTCAGCTCCATACAGGCGGTAGCTGAATTCAGGCAGACTGCTTTCTCTGTTCCTACATAATCGGCAATCTGGCGTTCAAATTCCTTCGTTCTGGGACCGGTAGTAATCCATCCTGATTTTAACGCTTCTGCTGCCTCATCAATTTCCTCCTGAGTAATATCAGGCGGTGAAAATGACACCTTCATCTTCTGTTCCTCCTTTATTTTCTCCACACAAAAAAGAGCCTCATCTCTGAAGCTCTTCTCTCCTCAGCCTGATTCCGAACACAGCAGTCTGTTTCCGCCCCGCTATGGTAAGCTCTGTCACTGCCAGCCGTTTTCTCAGGTTCAATTTTACAATTTTGTCTAAAAAAAATCGGAGAGGCCCGTCTGCTCTCACGATCTCTCCTTTTTCATCTAAATACAGGTCTGTCAGTTCTGCAACCATATCTCTGCCCTCTCTGTGACAGATTTTTTTCAGGAACTCTTCCTCCTCTGTTTCCAGAGAAATAAAGCTTCCGTCATTGTCGCCCAGCAGCCTCGTATACTCCGGTATCTTCTTCAGCTCGTAAAAGAGCTGCTCCGGTTTTGCTGTCTCTAAAAATAAAT
>UMEL01014112.1_pt1 | contig 11258 bp, 8 predicted proteins | sample 1964741 | NCBI WGS metagenome assembly UMEL01 (sample SAMEA4836019, study PRJEB28245) | human gut metagenome | biome: gut microbiome; material: fecal sample | place: Denmark | collected 2008
AAATGCTTACGATTTCTGCTCTTTGCTAAAGTTAATGACATTGCATAAACACTGGGTTTGCGAGGTGTTTTAATCTACTTAAGTGTCAAAGATGAGATAATACTAAGGCTGGTATCGGTTGTCAATACATAAATTCTGCAATGTAAAATCATGAAACACTGCAGTTCCCCCTGTTTGCTCTGAGGCATAACAAAACAGTCCAACTCTGCACCCTGTAAAATGGTCCAGCTTGAAATACAATTTATGTACGCTCCCTAATCTTTTCCACTCGCCATGACTCCAATATCGAAAAACTACAATATCTTTCATATCAGAAAAATCAGCAGAAAGTTCCAGATGAGCAATCGGGCAATCCATCTTAACCCTCTCATGTTCCTCAAGGTTTTCACCTTTTTGGATGACAGGATATCGACTGTCATCAGCAGGACTCCCGGCACGCATAACCAGATAATACTGATCTGCCTGACGTGTTATTGCAATCATTCCATAACAACCCTGAAGTGCACAGATACCAGCATAATCACCATTGTTTAAATCAGACCCATCAATTACAACTGAAGCACGGCACCCGGGCCAGATCATTCTCTGCGTTAATGTATTTCGTGCTTCACACAAATCCTGGCACAAAGAACCGGCAGTTAGTTTTAATCCTCCATTTTCATCACAGTCAACCAGACGATAATCTGGCACATGATTCCACTGCCATGCTTTATGAATCGATATTTTTCCACCTTCCTTTTTATACTGAAACTTGTCATTCGCAGTCAGGGGTTCGTATACATATTCCGGTTTTCTGTTCCTCAGTAAAATCGGTTCTACTATTTTCCCATTACTTCCAAATTCCGGGAATCCATGAGTAAAATCTACCGGAACCAGAATCGGGATTCTCCCTACCGCTCCAGAATCCTGAAAAAGGAAAGCATACCATTCGCCTTCCGGTGTATCTACAATTCCTCCCTGTGCCACACCGCAATTGAAATATCCCCGATCATCATCCAGTATATCCCGTCCGATAAACTCACTCTCCAGACTATCTGAAACAAAACATGCCTCTGTTCTTCTTCCCGCTCCGCCATTGGGCCAGTGAATCAGAAATACATAATACTTACCGTTAATTTTATATGCATGAGCTCCTTCATATCCCAGACGCACATTTCCTGTATCCTCAATGATCTTTCTGTGCAATCCTCCAGGTTTCGGACTGCTCAGATCAGCAGTTAATTCTGTAATATAAATCTGTGTATTTCCATATACAATATAAACTCTGTCATCATCAAACAAAAGAGAGCAGTCATGGTAAAATCCTTCGATATACTGTTTTTTCCACGGCCCTTCTATATTTTCTGACTGATACAGATAAGTGCGATGGGTATCATTGGCAGCAAAGCACACATAGAATATACCATTATGATACCGCAGGGATGCTGCCCACATACCCTGTCCGTAAATATTTTCTCCATTCTCCATACACTGTGCCGGTGTATGATCCAGATCATCAAAAACGTAACCCACACGCTCCCAATCTGTCAGATTATAAGAACGAAGAATCTCACCCCCCGGCATAAAGTGCATGGTTGTACTGATCATATACCAGATATCCCCCACGCGTATCAGATCAGGATCCGGATAGTCCATGCCAATTAAAGGATTGTAAAAATCTTTCATTGTATAAGTCTCCTTTTCATCATTCACTTTTGTTTCCCGTCCGCTCATCCACTACTTTCTGCATTTCTGCAAAAAATATCTCCGGATGAACGGATTCGTAACTTTCCATATACTTCTCCCAGATAGAATCAAAATCCTCTGTCATAACCAGCTGCGGCAGATATTCACGTTTAACCTGATCCATTTTCTTCCATACCAGTCCTGCCTCAGAACCCGTTGTCAGAATATCCGCATAGGCATACACGGGAAACCACTCTCCCGGTATATCATGATTTCCCAGCATATCTACATAGTCATTACATCCATACGCTGACAAACATTCTTTCACATCCTCCGGCAGAGCAGCATAAAATTCCTCCGGCTGAAATTCCGGTGAAAAAGCATTGATTCCATCTTCATAATTTCCTTCTAATCGTGGAAAATAAGCATAAGAGCAAAAATGTGTATTTTTATACTGCGAATCAGCAACCATATCTCTCTGCTCTTCGGTCAGATAAAACAATCCGTTCTCGTCCACTTCATAATCTACCCCTTCAATTCCCCAAAAACGAAGTTTCTGAATATCCTCTCTGAGCAAATCATTAAGGAACTGAAAAGCCCCCTTTACATCTTTACAACTTACTGTGACAGATATTCCTCCTGAAACATCTGGCTGAGTTCCATTCTGGGTATGCCACTTATTTTGTACATTTCTGTCGATTGTAATGGGAAGAGGCACATAATTCATTCCCTCTCCCTGCTGACGCAACATATCATCCACGGTATAATAAAACTGCCACCACTGATCTGACATACCAAGAACACGTCCGGTAGCAAGTTTTTCCAGATACTCACTATAAGTCTGTGTGTAGAACTCTGGATCAAGAATTCCTTTCTGAAATTCTTCATTTAATATCCGGTAATATTTTCTTGCCGTTGCTGTGGTATTATAATCCTCCACTTTCAATGTATTTGGATTCACAATGCAGCAGCCATCATTAGGATAGCCATCTAAAAACTGCGGCACATTTTCCAGACAAAAATATCGCCAGTCATCACAAAGAACAGTATATGGTACAAGGTCATCCAAAGGATGAGCGTCCACATAAGCCTCAATAAGATTAAAGTATTCTTCCAACGTACGTATTTCTGGATACTTCGCCCATTTTAATACTCTTGTCTGTATCCAGAATGCTTCGCCATTATGCAGAATATCTTCTGATGGATTTTTTTGATTCCCAAACTGGGGATCCAGTAAATATGCCCATCCTCCTGTTTTAACAGTTCCCACTGACTATCAGTAAAATAACTGCGCAGATTCGGGTATTCATCCCAATACTCATCAACCGGAATCAAAGCATTTGCTTCATATAAATCAATATTGCCGGAAATAAAATCTGGATACTCTCCTCCGGCAATATAGGAAGCAATAGCCTGATCGGAAGTCTGTCCTACCAGCCATATCTCTTCACATTCTGCTCCTGTCAGTTCCGCGATTTTCTTTTTTATCTCATTATCCTCATCAATCTCCTGTCCTAGAACAGAAAAAAAAGCCGAATATTTTCTAATCTCCGGCTTTTTCCTATTTCCTATTTGCCAAAATGCTGTTCCCGCCAGAGCTACGACGCAGCATAAAAGTGTACATTGTTTCCAGTACTTTCTCATATATCCGTTTCCCTTCTTAGAAATTAAAGTATGCTTCGGTGTATCTGCTATGAGGGGTGCACCATGCTTTGCATAACATGACACCTTTTCAAGATAATAGTACCCAGAAATTCCGCTGGAATTTCCGAGTACACAGCTTAGAATCTTTAATTATTATAACGGATACTCTTACTGGTTTTCAATAGCCATCCATGCAAAGTCCGCATGATTTTCTGAAATTTCACCATTGGAGGATGCATACATTCCCAGGCAGCAACCTGTAAAACCGCCCGCCAGTTCAGTACTCAATCCTGTCATATCCACATCAGAAACAAGCAGCATCTTTTCTTTTCCCTGAACTTTATAGTAGAAATCTGTCTTCTGTCCTCTGCCTCTGATTTCCAGAGTTACAAATCCATCTTCGATTTCTTCAGCCGCCAGTTTTTCTTCTTTGTCACCCAGACGACGATTGAGTAACAGCTGCACCTTACCGTCACACATCATTTTGGTAAACCGAACATGATGTGTCTCATCACACAGAATGGCAAGACCAGCTTCCTCCCCATTTACACAGGGGGAAAACTCTATTCCCGCAGATGCAAGATACAGATATTCCTTCTGTCTTACAGCAACGAAAGCAGGACAGGATGTTTCATTTAATGTCTGCGGCAAAGTCGGAAGTCTCAGATATCCACTTCTCTGGAAAAGATCGTATTTTTCCCAAAGAGGCTTCCGAAGAGTCATGCATTCCATCGGGAGTTTCTTCTCGAAGAAATGGTATACCTGGCTTTCAGGTTTCATTTCTGCCCCATCTCCCGGAAGTTCGACTACCGACTCCAGCATACCGACTCCCGGATTCACAACAGGCCATCCATCTTCCCATGTCACTTTCGCAAGAAATGTATCGCGACCTGTATTTACATAGCCTTCGCATTTTCTGGAACCCAGCATAACCACATACCAGTTTCCATGGCCATCGTCCACCAGATCACCATGACCCACAGCAGTGATGGGATAATCATTTCCCAGATGACGATGAGTCAGAATAGGGTTATTGGGATTGCCCTCATATGGTCCCCACACACTTCTGCTTCTGGAAATCGTCATACTGTGATTTGGTCCTGTACCTCCCTCAGCATTCATCAGATAATAATAACCATCCTTTTTGTAAAGGTGAGGTCCTTCCGGCCAGATCACATGATGCATGGCACCTTTCCAGATTTTTTTGCTTTCACCAATAAGCTCCATGGTCTTCAAATCAAGTTCCTGAACCCATATCTCCCAGTCCCCATTATAACGAACTCCGTGCTTCTGGTTTGGTCTTGTTCCTACATAATAGCAATGAACTGTTCCATCTTCATCTTCGTCAAAGAACAGACTGGGATCAATCCCCGGAGCATCTTCATCCAGATAATAAGGATCAGACCAGGGACCCTCCGGGCTTTCAGCAGTTACAATAAAATTGTCTCGATGTGAAACATTTGTTGTAATCATGTAATAGCGTCCCTGAAAATACCTCAGGGTCGGTGCATAGATTCCCCTGGAATGTCCGGCATTTTCCAGATGGAGCTGTGACTCTCGGGTAAGCACATGACCGATCTGCTCCCAGTTAGCCAGATCTTTGCTGTGATAAACAGGAACACCAGGAAAATAAGCAAAGCTTGATGTTACAAGATAATAATCATCTCCCACTCTGCAGATGGAAGGATCAGGACGAAAACCCGGTAAAATTGGATTGTTAGCATAATGCATAATAATATCTCCTGTTAATAGATTCTATAATTTCCACTTAATGCAAGAAAAGCGAAGAAATAAAGGCAATTATCATAATATCTCCTGTTTCCTGTACGCAGAGGTGTATTCCAAAACTTGCGGACACAGGCAAGGGCATGCTCATTTTGTACCAGCAATCCTGCCTGTGCATTCACTGCTGTCATGGCCACCGGATGCAAAGCTTTTCCGGGGATTACCGTACCATCAATGGCAAAAATTCCATCCTGATGTTCCTCCCCTGCTGTCTCACAGAAAAATTTCAGAAAGTGCTTTCCTTCTTCCACTTCCCACTCATCTGCACCAAACCAGGCATAATCCAGAGCAATATTAGCAATCGTGCGATAGGCATCACTGTAATACCAGTCATGTCTCCCCCAGATATTCTGCCCTTTTGTGCAAGGGGTTCCATCATACTCTGCATACTCTGCACACAGGCCGGTCACAGGGTGACATGCCTTCTTCAAGTATTCCCTGCTTGCCTTCGCTGCTTCCTCCCAGAAAGAACGGTCTTCTTCGTAAGACCACTGTGCAAATAATTCATAAAAATGAGGCAAATGATAGGAAGGATCTGAAAAATCCACTTCGGTAATAAAACGTATCAGGTGGTTATCCGGATCCCACATGGCACGTCCCGCTTCTCCGTTTTCTCCTTTATGAATACAGGTATGCAGCAACTTTTTTGCCTCTTCGCTATAAGCAAAAATCCCTTCCCCGTCGCCCCAGCGATGAGAGGCAAAAAATAATGCCATTGCAAAGAACTCTTCTCCGTCCGGTGCCGGGCCATCAGCGTTTCTTGTGCCATCTGTTCCACAAGACCATGCAAAATATCCGGCATTTTCACCTTCAGTCATATACATATAGGTTCTTGCCCATTTCCATATCCTGTCAAACTCTTCTTTTTTATTCATCTGCACGCACATCATCATGCCATAAGACATGCCTTCCGTACGTGCATCCAGATTACCGGTATCCTCTATGTATCCAAGATCACAACCGACGGGATGATAAATTCTTTCCTCATCACTCCCATAAAAAAGAGTCTGAAATATTTGATCTATTCTATTTTCTATTTCCTTTTTCTCATATCCGGCTAATTCGAATATATTTGGATAAATTCCTGTGTAAACGGCTCCCTTTTCCATCTTTATCTTATTCCTTTACTCCTCCGATGGTCAGACCGGCTACAAAGTATCTCTGAAGGAACGGATACAGGCAGACAATCGGCAACATGGTCAATACGGTAGCTGCTGCACGTACAGAGGTTGGAGTAACTGCACCTGCTGCATTTTTCATAGCTTCTGCAGAATTACCCTGATTGGTAACGGAAGAAAGCAGTTTCATCAACTCATACTGCAAGGTTGTCAGGTGTACACTCATACGGTTGTACAGCATGGCATCGAACCAGGAGTTCCACTGACCAACTGCCACAAACAAAGCTACGGTCGCATACACCGGTTTACACAGCGGTGAAGTGATTTTCCAGAAAATCGTTGTGTATCCGGCACCATCAAGCTGTGCAGACTCTTCCAGACTCTCCGGAAGACCGTTCATATAGGTACGGATAACCAGCATATTAAAGGCACTGAACATACCAGGAATTACATAAACCCAGAAACTGTTTGTCATTCCCAGGTTTTTGTACAGCAGGAATGTTGGAATCATGCCACCGTTTACATACATGGTAATAACCCAAAATAGTGACAACTGTTTTTTGAACAGGAAATGTTTTCTGCTGACGATAAATGCCAGAATTGCATTGGCAATCAGGGCCAGCAAAGTTCCAACTACTGTTCTTGCCACAGAAACATAAGCACCTGTCAGCAGGTTATCTTTCTGTAAAACGGTAAGATAGTTCTTCCAGGTAAATTTTCGGGGCAACAGATAAATCCCACCCCTCAATGCATCCGTACCGTCATTAAGTGAAATTGCCACTGTATTCAGAATCGGATATAGTGTAATCAGCACGAATAGAATCATGAACAGGGTATTACATATCACGAAGATGGTATCCCCAACCGATGTTTTTTTCCTTTTGTGAAGTTTTTCCATAGTCTGATTTCTCCTTTCCTAAAACAGCCGCTCGTCACCGGTCCGTTTTGCAATCTCATTGGCGATGACAACAAGCACGATGCTGACAAAACTCTTGAAGATACCTGCCGCAGTACCAATTGCAAAGTCATTCTGGCTGATACCCCATTTCAATACGTAAATATCAATTGTCTGTGCCACGCTCTGTACCAGACCATTACCTAACAGGTACTGGATTTCAAAACCTGCATTTAATACGTTACCTACATTCATCAGAAGAAGAATCATAATAGTCGGACGGATTCCCGGTAATGTAATATAGCGGATTCTCTGCCATCTTCCGGCCCCATCAATATTGGCCGCTTCATAAAGGGAAGGGTCAATGGATGTAATTGCAGAAAGATAAATAATGGCATTCCATCCTGTTTCCTTCCATACATTGGCAAATGCCACGATTGGCCAGAAGAATTTTGGATGAGCGAAGAAATTCAAAGGCTGATCAAGAATACCGAATTTCAAAAGAAGCTCATTCACAATACCCGTTCCGGACAGTGCGTCATGCAGAATACCAGTTACGATAATCCAGGACAAGAAGTGCGGCAGGTAAGAGATTGTCTGCACTACTTTTTTTCCACCCTGAGACTTTACATCGTTCAACAAAATAGCAAATAAAATTGCCATAAAGAAGGTTGCTACCAGGTTGATTACACCCATAGCCAGTGTATTTCTGATAACACGCAGGAATGTGGCATCAGAAAACAACTGCTGGAACTTTGCCAATCCTACAAACTGAGAATGCAGAAGTCCATCCTTGGGACGGTAATTCTGGAAAGCCATCAGCCATCCTCCCAATGGCAAATAGCAGAAAATCACACCATATAATACAATAAAGGCTGACCAGATCAGCAGAGCTTTCTGTCTTTTTATTTCTTTCCAAGTGATTTTCACTTTCATTTCTGTTACTTTTTCTTTTTTTCTTTTTTCTATAGCAGCCATAGTCTCCTCCTAAAAAGAGAGGGCAGATGAACCGGTCTGTCACACGATACCGCAACCGACATCTGCCCGATTTATTCACTTATATTCTACTGATACTTCTTGGCTTCTTCCATTCTGCGATCAAGCTCTGTCTGCATTTCTTCCAGGAAATCCTGAGGATTACATTTTTCGTATACACTCATGTACTCATCCCATGCAGCTTCAAAATCTGATGCCATTACTACTTTAGGAAGATATTCATGCTTGATTTCTCCCATCTTTGTCCATGCAATACCACCAGGTGTGCTTGTTGTCATAGTACTTGAGAAAGAATACATTGGATACCATGGTCCCGGAGCCTCACTGGTTCCAAGCATGTCTACATATGTTTCAGCACCATAGGCATTGAAACATGCTTTCACATCATCCGGCAGTCCATCATAGAATTCTTCGGGCTGGAACTGTGGCGACATTGCGTTGATTCCATCACGGCTTGTTCCGGTATACCCTGGGAAATAAGAATAACCGCAAAAATGTGATGCTTTATAAGCAGTATCAGCTGCCTGAGTTCTCATTTCCTGAGTTTTATAGTATTTACCATCTTCATCTACTTTATAGTCAACATCTTTTACGCCCCAAGAACGCAGATCCAGTACTTCCTGAGAAAGAAGATCATTCACAAACTGTAGTGCACCTTCCACGTCATCACAGCTTGTTGTAATAGCAAGACCGGCGGAAACATTCAGAACACTACCGGAGTTATGCCACTGATTTTTAATTCCTCTTTCAATTGTAATCGGAAGCGGAACGTAGTTGCATCCCTGTTCACCCAGCCCCTGCTGTTTCAGTGCATCGTTTACACTATATGCAAAATCCCACCACTGGTCGATCATTCCCAGCACACGTCCGGTGGAAAGTTTTGCAATATATTCATCATAAGTCTGTGTAAAGGATTCCGGGTCTACAATACCTTTCTTGAATTCTTCATTCAATTTTCCGAAGTATCTCTTAGCTGTAGGTGTTGTATTATAATCAATGACCTGCAAGGTTTCCGTATCTACCATAACACTTCCATCATTTGGATATCCATCCAGGAACTGAGGTGCATTTTCCAGACAGAAATAACGCCAGTCATCACAGAGGATTGTGTATGGAATATTGGTTGTACCATCTTCCATTGTAGGATTGGCCTCATAGTATCTTTCAATCAGATCAAAATACTCATCCATGGTCTGAATATCCGGATAATCTGCCCATTCAAGAACTCGAGTCTGAATCCAGAATGCTTCATCATTGTGTGTTGTTGCTTTTTCCTCACCGTAAATATTACTGAACTGTGGAATCCAGTAAATATGTCCATCCTCCTGGCGAAGTTTATCCCATTCTTCCTCTGTAAAGAACTCTTTAATGTTCGGATACTGATCAATATAGTCATCCAAAGCAACCAAGGCACCGGCATCATAGAGCTGAGCCATACCATCTCCACCATCAATCAAATCCGGATACTCACCACCGGCGATCAAGGTTCCTACAGCTTCCTCAGCAGTCTGTCCTGTAAGCCATGTCTCTTTACATTTAGCACCTGTAATCTCAGCAATTTTCTGCTGAATTTCATTATCATCATTGATTTCTGTACCGGGAACTGCAAAGAATGCAGTAAATTCTTTTACTTCGCCATCAGATGACTCTGCACCTGTGTCTGTTTCTTTTTCTGTTTTGCCACAGGCCGCCATGGACACCGCCGCTAACAGCATAAGGGATATTAAACTTTTTCTTTTCATAGACTCCATCCTCCTATTTCTTTTGATACTATAAATATTTTCCTATTCGTCTGCAGAACAAATACGACTTATCAAGTAACTATATTGTACCTTCTACAAAAAAAACCTCAACCGGACAAAGCATACAAAAAGACAGGACAAATTATAGAACCCTATCATTTATCCTGTCTTTTTTCAGTTGGAAAATTTCTTCCATTTTCTCAGTTTTTCAATACTCCGCCCTGTCTGCGGAACTTTGCAGGTGTGCATCCCTTTGCCGCAATAAAACGGTTAATAAAATAATCGCAGTCTTTATATCCCACATCCAGAGCAATCTGATAGATTTTATCACTGGTATACAACAGTCTCTGAACTGCCTGCTCCATCCGATAGTTATTCAGATACTCTTTAAATGACTGTCCGAACTTTTTCCGGAATATCTGTCCCAGATAAGCACTGTTCACATAGTACTTTTTACTCAATTCTCTCAAAGTAAGATTCTCTGCATAATTTTCGCGTATTTCTTTCTCAACATCTCTAATTACGCCTCCCCTGGAAATATTTTTGCGAAGCTGAGCCAGATATTCTGCATACTCCAGAGCAAAATGCACCATATGCACACTGCTGCCTCTGGTGACTCCCTCTTCAAATGTGCTTTCACCAATGAAATGTAGAATTTCTTTCTGATCGACACAATCATCCTGCTCAGTTGCCAGATAAATCAGCTGAAACAGGAAATAATTAATGTTAAGATTGACTGTATCTGCGGCAAGTCCCATCTGCCGCATTTCTTCATACAGATTTTCCACACATTTACGGATCTGTATCTTATCGTTTTGCTCAATGGCTGATATCAACGCATCCAGGCTCTGTTTGCACAGGATAATACCCCCATTATGAATCTGTACCTCTTCTTCATAAAAATACATTTTCTTTTTTGCACGGAATGCTTCCAGAGAGTTCAATACACAGGCGGTACTATAGGATTTTGCGAGTCCAGAAATGTCTGATACTTTTTTACCCGCCAGCAATTTTACAGGACGCTGAATTGCCAGTTCAAGACTCTCCTGAAAGTCGCTCAGATACTCAACTTCACTGATTGCCCGGTTCTTCGCCATATAATCACAGTAAATAAAACCTATATCGTAATTCTTCTCATTCCAGGACACATCAAAGAAACAGTGACTGCTGTCTTCTTTCAGGAAATCCTGACAGGCCTGATGCAGTTTTCTCTGAATCAGACAGTATTCCCCATCCTCCTGTTCGGACATGTCTCCTATATCATAGGGTTCCAAATAAACATATCTGACACTGTCAGAAAGATTCATGTGACTTTTTATATATTCCAGATTCACCGTGTCATACTTTCCACAGAGAAGAGCAATAATATTTCTGGTCAAATATTCATGTTCCAGCTTTTGTTTTTTCTTTTCA